>JAABUQ010000019.1_pt1 | contig 275130 bp, 235 predicted proteins | sample 5560001 | NCBI WGS metagenome assembly JAABUQ01 (sample SAMN10711888, study PRJNA513371) | rock metagenome | isolation source: Antarctica rocks | place: Antarctica: Victoria Land, Finger Mt nord | collected 2015-12-18
GTACACGTTTTCGCCGGAGGATCACTCCAGCTTCGTTCATGACGGTAATCTGCGATGTGCTCTTGTGAGCGTCGACTCCAACGTAAAGCATCGGGCGTCTCCTTCGTAGCCGCCCGTCATCGTACCTGCTATGTCGTAGTAGTTCAATCGGCGATGGCGGCCGCCAGTTCTTCCATATTTAAAAAGTTCACTCCGTGCGTTGCTTTCAGCCAGGCCCAATTTTCAGCATTGAAGATGGAGGGACCTCCCGCCGTCCGACCCAGATCTTCGGTGCATAAAAGTCATTCCCAGCGGGCGCGGCAGGCGGACCGGCGCAATGCTGAATCATCCGGTAAGCATCCCCGGCTGCCCCATACGCTGTGGCGTGCCAGTCGTGCGTTCGTTTGCGGGAACAATGGGGCCGCCCCTCTTTGTCTGCTGCAATGCGCCCCGCCGCGATGTATTCATCGAGATACGCTTCTAGCTTGTGATGGCAGGGGGCTTCATGCTCCAGTAGAGCGCAAACGTCAAGGGCAAGGCTTTACCTTTGGATGAACCAGGGTCACAGGTCCGAAAGTATTAAATGTCTCCAACGCTCTAATAGCTGTTCCATCCACGACGATCACTGTATACATGCCGTGATCCACGACAAATGACGCCTCGCCGTTTTTGCGAAGAGGGGCTTCGTAAATCGCAGTAGAAAACACTCCCACTAACTTGACCCAGATCAGCTGTGACTTTGTACAGCTCATTATCCCTGGAGTTTCGATGCCAACTGAAGCGGTTTCTGGACTAGCTTCAGGTAATTCAAACTGGCCAGACAATACCAGTAAGTTTTCAGGCTTATTAATGGAGACTGTCCGAGTTACATCACTAATAAAGTCGCTGTTAAGACTAAGCGTATATTTTCCATACGGCAGTTGCACCCGAGCTCCGTCTTCTATAGGTCTCTGCTGAATAACAACACTCTTGGTTACCTCGGAATAGATGCTAACTACACCCTTCTGTACTGTGCCGCCCAGATCGGTTCTTAGGCAGAGTGTAAGGGTTCCAGAAGAATTGCCTTCCGGTGCTTCAGCATTGCCTGCCTTGGGGATACCGATTGCAACTATCAATACGACTAGTAAGTACATGAGAAAGCTTAAGTTTGTTGGGATCATATTATTTACTGCAATGAGCTGCGATTGCATACGTGATGGTCTCACTGCCCCCGGTCGCTACCGATACAGGAGATATACCAAAGCTAGTTTCTATCTGTTGGTCGGAAAGGCGGAAGTGGTGCAGCACTTCGTGAAACATTGTCCATAACGCCGCAGCGCCTGGCTCGGGTTGGGGGTTGCGAGACGGGTCGGCTTCGGAGCCGGGACCGCACGGATTCGGTCCTGGATCAGCGCCGCAATTTGGCTCAGACGATGCCGCGGGCGATTTGGGCTATTCGCTGGTACGCGTCGTAGGTAAAGACTTTCCGCTGGCTTTTGGCGTCCGTCAGGGAGGCGCTGGTGCCATCCGCGTTGTAGAGGAAGCGTAACCTGAGTCAGTTCGCCAGAGCCTGAGGGATCGTACGTGAAGCTGGTTGTGAGGCCGTTATTGTGATTGTTGATGGAGTTGAGGAAGGTAGTCGATCCGAAGGAGCCCGACGATACGCCAAAAGGCGAATTGGCAGCGGTCGAAGCGCCATAGGAGATGTAAAAGGAATCGTTGCTGTAGATGTCATTTCCGATGTAGGTCAGATGGTTCACCGGGTCGGAATTGTAGGAGAAGAAGAACGTAGGGCTTCCCGCAGGATTGTTACCGGGGCGGACGTCTTGAATATTCAGAATACGTGCGCTGGAGTTGACCCAGCTGACACCGGCGCCCGCCAAATACTGGACAGTGACCTGGTTACCGTTTGAATCCTGAAGGAGCGTGGGATACATGGCGCCTGCGTCCTGCTCCGTGACGGCCGAGATACAGCCCAGGACCCAGAAGGACCCATCATTGAAATACAGGCGCTGTGTATTGGAATCGTAAGTGACGTAGACATTTTCGGTGGAAGTCCAGATTCCGTTGCTGTTTTGGTTCAGGCGGTACACGGCGCCGCTCGCGTCACTGAACTCATAGAACTGAACGTTGAGATAGGAGCTGTAGAAAGCAGTAAGAGAGCCGATCTGCATCTTCCAGCCAAAGCCGAACCCCACGTCGTCACCCAGTTTCCAGGGCGTCCCGTTGGTGTCCAAGCGCCAGTTTTGCGAATTGTAAGAAATGCCGATGGGAACCGACCATCCACGACTAATCGCTTTGACGAGCGGATAAGAGTAGTTCAAGTTACCGGAGCGGGTGTCGATCTGCTCGCCCATTCCGCCCCAGTAGGAGCCGGTAGGCCTCACACCGGCTTGGCGTGCGTCGACAGTGGCATTGGAGGGAACTCCCACAGAGAAGGTTGTCATGGCGGAGAGATTGCCGTGGTGATCTTGCGCCTGAACACCATAGGATTGAGTACTGCCCGGAGTAGCGGCTACATCGCTCCATTCCGGCGTTTGGGTGCTGGCGACTTGCACTCCGCTGCGATACCAGATGTAACCGTTGATGCCGCTGCCGTTCGAATCGTCCGCGGAACCGCCGGTTTGGATAAACGTTGCGAGATTGGTCCGACGTGAAGACGGGCTGGCGAGCAATGCCGCGTTGCGTGATGTTGTGCGGTACTCTGACTGCTACTACTCGGGCCAGTTTATGAAGCACTACACTAGCAGCACCAGTGACCGATCAGTGCGGCTTGCTTTCCGTCATATTTCGCTGGGTGTAGCGAACTACACCCAGTTCAAGAAGCGTAAAGACGAGTACGCCCACTATCGTTGCCGGTACTTCGACAAGCAACACAGAACCTAACCCTTGCCTTGGTATTCCGATCAGTTCAAGGCACATCGCTGGGAGCCCCCAGAAAAGGGCAACGCTCCCCAACCGTTGCAGAAAAGTCTTCTTAGCGGATCGCTGGAAGTATGTCATTCATAACTCCATTTAGCTGCCAGGGGATAAGCTCCCGCTGCTTCACAGGCTGCTGCCGAAGCGAAGCCTCTTACGACTCCAGTAGTGGCACCAATCGTGCCCTGGATGACGCCTCCAACAGCGGCACCTGCGACTCCAGTGGCGCCGAGAGTAACTTCGCCTCCAAAGATTTCTCCCGTGAAAATGCACCTCTAACTGCCCCAATAGCGGCACCATTCCGAACAGACGTCAATATTCGCACTGATGTGATAGGTCAATGGGCCCGGAGTGCACACAAGCATCGGCGGAAACAGTCGCCGTTGTTGTAGTCCCACGAATTGTCCAAGAAGTTGATGCCGCGGTCGATGCCGGCCTGGATCAGCTTGATGGCTTCCGCTTCGCTGACGTTGGACCTGCCGAGGTGATAGCCTCCGAGGCCGATAGAAGAGACTTTTTCGCCGGTGCGTCCCAGAGTTCGATAAGGAATGCTGTTGTCCATTCTGGTGTTGTCCATCAGGCATTAGATGTTTTCGCGGCTGAAACACGACAAAGCGATTAACCTTTATCGGAACCGTTATCAGATGGCATCTCTTTCAGCTTGATACCCGCGGGCTTGCTGAACAGCTGGCGGTCGAAAGGCACGTCTTCGTAACTGGTGTACTCGTAGCTATACGTCCCGTCGGGCATCTGCCAAGTAAGCTTGATGGGCGTTTCGGTGCCGGATTTGGCGACCAGCGTCGCAGGGCCGCTGGGGGTTTTTAAAACGTAGGCGTCGGTGGGCTGGGCATTTATGACGGGGCCGGCTTCCTTGGTGGCGCCGCCTTGTTCGAAGAACTCGAACTCACTGCCAAACTCCAGCCGGTCGAGAGCAGGCAGCTGATGCTTGGGGTCGAAGGGAAGAACAATGGGCAGGTGTAAGTCGTTCGCTCCGCCTTGGTCTATGGCGTGTGTGCCCGTCTTTCCGATGAGATTGAAGCTGTAAGCGTCGGGCTCGGCGATGATCGTAACCTTCTGAAGCTGCTGGCGGGCATCAGGCGGATCTTCGATTCTGGCGTAATGCGGGCCAGCGCGGTAAATGGTTCTGGCGAGAGCCGAATGGGAGTGCGGCTTGATTCCCGGGCCGCTCAAGCGCACCAACATTTTTGTCATGGTGGCCGGTGACGGATCGGCAGCCGTTTGCGAGGCGAGCAGCAAGGGAAAGCAGAGTGCCACGAAAGTCGTTGGGAGACAACGCATACAGTATGGTTGTGGGATCATTTGCAGCACTGAATTGTTTCAGTGCTCGCGCGGCGCTTGCGTTAGGATGATGTTTCAAACGTGGACACGGTCCTGGAGCTTCGGGCTCTTAGCAAGCATTTTGCGACGCATCAGGCGGTAAACGGCATCTCGCTTGCTGTGAAGCGCGGCGAATTCTTTGGACTAGTGGGACCGTCGGGGTGCGGCAAAACCACCACATTACGCTTGATTGCCGGGTTCGAACGCCCTACCGCCGGGGAGATTCTTCTGAACGGACGCTCAATCGCGGAGTTGCCGCCCTATCAGAGGGACGTCAGCACGGTTTTTCAGAACTACGCCTTGTTTCCGCATCTCACGGTGGCCCAGAACGTCGCGTTCGGGCTCGAGCGGCGCCGTGGGCTGCGCAAAACGGAGATTCGCGACCAGGTGGAGAACACGCTCGGTTTGGTTCAACTTTCGGGTAAGGAGTCGCGCCTGCCCAACCAGATCTCGGGCGGCGAGAGGCAACGCGTGGCGCTGGCGCGTTCGCTGATTTTGCAGCCGCAGGTGCTGTTGCTTGACGAGCCTCTCTCGGCGCTAGATCCAAAGCTGCGAAAGCAGGTGCGCAAGGAACTCAAAGAGGTTCAGCGGCGTGTTGGCATTGCGTTTCTATTCATTACGCATGACCAGGAGGAGGCGCTTTCGATGTCGGACCGGCTGGCCGTGATGAACTTAGGCACGCTGGAGCAGACCGGGACGCCGCGAGAACTCTATCGTCAACCCAGCTCGCGCTTCGTGGCTGATTTCCTAGGGGACGTGAATTGGGTGAAAGGGGCGGGCGTGCGGCCGGAAGCGGTTCGCATATCGAAAGAGCCGCCAGGTAACGGCGTTCGCTCATTTGCCGGGCTGGTGCAGAGCACTACTTTCCTGGGCAACTGTGTCCGCGTCGACGCGCAGCTTGCGGATGGGGTGCATTGCACAGCGGAGGTAAACGAACAACAGCAGTATTTCGAATCTGGCAGCGCAGTTCATATGTGGTGGCACGCTTGCGATGAGATGCGGCCCGGCGAGACGCGAGCGCCGACTGTCGAATGAAACGATGAAGCGGTTACGCGGCCTTTTCCTTGCACCTACCGCAGCGGTGATGATTGCGCTGTTCTTTTTGCCGCTGCTCATCATTCTCGACTACAGTCTTCTAACGCGTGGCGCTTACGGCGGTGCGATGCTTCCCGTGACGGTGGAGAGTTACGGCCGCGTGTTCGACCCGCTGTATGCAGTGATCTTTTGGCGATCGGTGTGGATTGCGGCTGTCTCCACTGTGGTTTGCCTGCTGCTTGGATTCCCGCTGGCTCTATACATCTCGCGTTCAGAGCGGCACAAAACGGTGCTGCTTAATCTGATCATGCTACCCTTCTGGACCAGCTTTCTGATTCGCATCTATGCCTGGATGTTCCTACTGCGCGACACAGGGTTGATCAACAGCGGGCTTCAAGCTTTGCATGTGATTCGCGAGCCGCTGCCGCTGCTGTTCAATACGGGTTCCGTCGTTCTCGGCCTGGTGTATGGGTATTTGCCGTTTATGGTGCTGCCACTCTACGCGACTTTAGAGAAGCTGGATCCCATGCTGCTGGAGGCGGCTGAAGATCTTGGGGCGTCGCCTGCGGTCGCGGTCTGGCGGGTGGTTGTTCCTCTTACGAAGCCGGGAATTATGGCTGGATGCCTGCTGGTTTTCGTACCGTGCTTCGGCGCGTATCTGACGCCCGATCTGATGGGCGGCGGCAAAACGGTGATGCTGGGCAATCTGGTACAGAATCAGTTCACGACGGCAAGAGACTGGCCTTTCGGAGCGGCGCTGTCACTGATTGTGATGGCGATCGTTCTGGTGGTAACGCAGCTGCTAAAACAAAAGCACGAGGAATTGCTTTGAAGCGTTTTCTGGCAATGTATGCCGCGGCCGGATACTTGTTTCTCTATTTGCCGCTAGCCGTTCTTGCTGTCTTCAGCGTCAACGCTTCGAAAGTCGCCGTCTGGCACGGCTTCACGTGGAGCTGGTACGTGCAAGTGATCCACGACGAGGGACTGCTGGAGGCGACGATGAACAGCCTGATCATCGCGGCTTCGGCGACGTTGGTTTCGACGGTGCTGGGCACGCTGGCGGGGTACGCCATGTGGAAGAGGCGATCGCCGCTTCTTACTACCTCCCTCTATCTTTCGCTGCTTACGCCTGAGATTGTAACTGGCGTCTCGCTGCTGGCCTTCTTCGAATGGATCTTTCGCTTTCTGCATGTGCAGCTAGGTATGCACACGGTGATCCTGGCGCACATTTCGTTCTCGCTTGTGTATGTGGTGATGGTGGTGATGGCCCGGCTGCGCACGTTTGACGAATCGCTTGAAGAAGCTGCGCTTGATCTTGGGGCAACGGAATGGCAGGTGTTTCGCTACGTGACCGTACCCATGCTGTTGCCCGGCATCGCGGCGGCTGCCCTGCTTTGCTTCACGGTCTCGTTCGACGATTACGTGATCACAAGCCTGGTGGCCGGCGTGAACTCGGAAACCTTGCCGATGATGATCTACGGCATGGCGCGACGAGGCGTCAGTCCCGAGGTGAATGCGCTGTCAGTAATGATCACGGTGGCGTTAGGAATACTAATTCTTCTGGCGGGCCGCTTGGAGCAAAGCTCGCCGAAATCAGCGCAAGGGTCCAAATTGGAGCAAAGCTTTGGCGCAGAGGCACGAGCAACTTGAATCGCCGTCTATTCCTTATGGGCGTAGCGGGCGCGGCGGTTGGCTGCACGTCAGGCCGGCAGAGGCGGCTGAACATCTATAACTGGGAGAATTACGTCGCCCGCACCACGATTCCCACTTTCGAGCGCGAATACAATTGCCGCGTCCGGTATGCGACGTACGGCAGCGCGGAAGAGATGCTGGCGAAAGTAATGAGCGGCAACTCGGGTTGGGATGTGGTTTTCCCCTCGAATAGCTTTGTCCCGCCCATGCGCGATCTCTCGCTGCTTGAGCCTCTGGATCACAACAGGCTGGGCAATTTGAGCAACTTGGACCAGCGTTTTCAGTCGCCCGAATGGGACCCAAAGCTCGACCACTGTGTGCCTTACATGCACAGCGCCACCGGGATTGCTTATTCGAAAGGGGTCTCCCGGCCGCCGCTCGCCTGGGCCGATCTTTGGAACGATTCCTATTCGCGAAGGGTGACGATGCTGGACGATTCCGCGGAGATTTTCGGCGCTTGCCTGAAGCGCGGCCACCATTCGCTCAACTCCACTGATGGGCATCAGCTTCGGACGGCGCGCGACCTGGCTATTCAACAGAAGCCGTTGCTGCGCGCTTATCTTAGTGAAGAAGTTCGTGACCAGTTGGTGACAGGGGACGTGCTGGTTGCTCAGATGTGGGCCCAGGTTGCACAAGTGGCAATGGACAATTCGCCCCAGCTTGCTTTCTCATTTCCGGCGGAGGGGTTTGCGCTTTACGCCGACAACGCAGCCATCCTGCGTGAGAGCAAGCACAAGGAGTTGGCGTATGACTTTCTGAATTATTTACTGGAAGCAAAGGTGGCGGCGGCTGTGGCAATCGAGATGCGCACGGCTACCGCGAATGGCGCCGCTCGGGCACTGTTAGCGCCAGAGCAGCGCGAGAACACCGTGCTATATCCAACGACAGAAACTCTGTCACGCGGCGAGTGGTTCAGAGCTCTGCCGGGCGAGACTCAGCGCCTGCGCGATAGGTATTGGACTGAGATTAAGTCAGCTTGAGAGTGAAGCTACAATAAACGGCGCGCTCGCGGCTTGGCTAAGCGCCGTTCGAGCCGCGCCTTTCTGTGGTGAAGGGCGGAAGAGGCTTCATAAACGATCGCCTGCTTGGTGAATTCAAGCGCTATCCCGTAATTCCGCTCTTCGTGTTCGTAGTATTTGGCGAGTTCTTCGAGCGCGCAAACGCGGTACTCATTTCCGCAGCCGGCCAGTTCAGTAAACACCTGTAAGGCGGCATGCGGGCGCTCCAGCTTTTTCTCGAGCAGCGCAATATCCCAGAGGGCACGGAACAGCAGCCGGTCGGGCAATCCGGCGTCTACCGCCCGCTTGAATAGTTCGACGGCGGGCTGGTACTCTTCAGCCGCCAGCAGCCATCGCGCGATACCAGCCAGGTCCTCACCGCGCTTGACTCCGACTCTGGCGAGCGACTCCGAATCCGTACTGCGAAAGGCCGCCGGCACAATCGCCGTAAGACAAGCGAGCGTCAAAATGTCGATGGCGTTGTGGTGGAAGATCGGTTGGAGCCGCTGCGCCTCGCGTGAACGCAGGTACTCGAAATACACGTACGGGATCATTTCCCCGGGCAAATCACCCTCGCGATAAACACCGAGGATCTGCTGCTCCAGTTGCATGAGGCGGCAGCTATCGAGACGCAGCTTCCATAATCTTCTGGCGCCATGTAACAAATCCAGGTGGCGCAGTGACGAGAACGGAGGCTTGTGGCGGGTCATGCGATAGCGCGTCTCGAGTAGCGGCTGATCGTAACTCTTGCCGTTATAGGTAATCAGCACGTCAAAGCCGGCGAGGTGTTCATTGAGCGCGGCCAACACACTACGCTCTTCGACGTATTCGCGCATGAAGAACTGCCGGATTCTGAAGCCTTCGGGAGTGATGCGACCGACTCCGATCAGAAACGCGTAAGTGCCCGAGCCGCCGGCTAAGCCGGTGGTTTCAGTGTCGAGAAATGCCCAGCGCTCGGGCGCGGTCGATGGGATCTCATTTTCGCTTAGAGCATCGAGCAAGCAATGCGGCAAATCGCACAGTGCTCCGATGTCGGCCGACCCGTGTTGCTTATGCGCTGGAAACAGGCGCTCCGTCTCAAAGTGGTCGCCGAACCCATTCGAAACGACTTGGCCTTCGGACCACTCTTCGATGTAGCTGTGGGCGAAAAACTCCCGTTCCTGGATGACCGGCGGAGTTTCAAACCGTTTGGCAGCGAACCTGCGGTCAACTGCCGCGATCCGCTCTTTAAGCCGTGCTAATTGGTTCTGTGTGTCGAGCACGAATGTCCGCCTATATTCGCCGTTTCTTTGCCAGTATAGCTGGAAAGGTGAACGGTTAGATCGGCGCAGCGTCTAAGATGATTCTTCATGACTTGCTCGCGTCCGATGGCGCTGCTGGCACTCCTTCTTCCGAGCATGACGGCTTTCGGGGCTGAACGGTTCGACATCAAATCGCATTACGTAAAGCATGAATTCCGAATTCCGATGCGAGACGGTGTGCACCTATTTACGGTTGTGTACGCGCCTAGAGATACATCGGCCAACTACCCGATCCTCATGACCCGCACGCCCTATGGTGTTGACCCGTACGGCCCTGACGCTTATACGCAGGAGCTTGGGATGTCAGCCAAGTTCGCTCAGGATGGATTTATTTTCGTTTACCAGGATGTTCGCGGGCGCTACATGTCGGAAGGCGAATTTGTGGAGATGCGTCCTGAAGAAACCGGTGGCGTGGACGAAAGCACCGACACCTTCGACACCATTGATTGGCTGGTGAAGAACGTGCCGAATAATAACGGCAAGGCGGGCCTGATTGGAACTTCCTATCCGGGGTTCTACACCAGCGCGGGGCTGATCAATTCACATCCCGCGCTGGTGGCGGCCTCGCCGCAAGCACCCATGTCGGACGTCTACATGGGCGACGATGCTTACCACAATGGCGCATTGTTCTTGCTGGCAAACTTCGACTTCTACACATCATTCGGCAAACAGCACAACCCGGAGGCGCCTGGCGAGGAGAAGAAGTTCAATTACGGGACTAAGGACGGTTATCAGTTCTATCTCAAAATGGGCGCGGTGGCGAATTTGGATGAGAAGTACCTTAAGTACACGAACCCGTACTGGAGCGACGTCATCAAACATCCGGCATACGATGCATTTTGGAAGGCCCGTGACATTCTGCCGCATTTCCAGAACATCAAGCCCGCTGTGCTGGTGGTTGGTGGATGGTTTGATGCGGAGGATCTATCTGGAACACTGAAGACGTTTCACGCCATCGAAACGCAATCACCCAACACGGTAGCGAGCCTTGTGATGGGGCCGTGGGTGCACGGCGGCTGGAACGCGGGCAGACTTGGCGAGAGGCTCGGCGACATCTCATTCGGCGCAAATACGGCGCAGTTCTTTCAGAACGAAATAGAACTTCCGTTTTTTCGCCATTACCTGAAAGGCGCTGCGGATGCGGATCTGCCCAAAGCCTACGTCTTTGAAACCGGAAAAGACGTCTGGCGGAAAAAGAACCAGTGGCCACCGGCAAACACTGTGCGCCAGAGCTTCTACCTGCAGGCCCACGGCCGGCTCAGCCGCGATGCGCCTTCTGAAAGGGAGCAGGCATTTGACGAATACACGAGTGACCCGGCGAAGCCAGTGCCCTTTTTGAACAAAACCACGCTGGAAATGAATGTGGAGTACATGGATGCAGACCAGCGCTTCGCGGGGGCCAGACCGGATGTTCTCAGCTATGAGAGCGCGCCCTTGACGGATGACGTGGCGGTCGCGGGTCCCATCTCGCCTTCGCTGTTCGTTTCGACCACGGGCTCAGATTCAGACTTTGTTGTGAAGCTGATCGACGTCTACCCCAGCGAGTCAACTGGGGTGCTGAGCGGGTATGAGCAGCTTGTGCGCGGCGAGCCGTTTCGCGGCAAATTCCGCAACAGCTTCGAACAACCCGAGCCGTTTCACGCCGGCGAAATACAGCAGATTCATTTCACGATGCCGGATGTCTATCATTGCTTTGAGAAAGGGCACCGCATTATGGTGCAGATCCAGAGCTCCTGGTTTCCGCTGGTAGACAGAAATCCTCAAACTTTCACGAACATTCCTACTGCCAAGCCAGCGGACTTCATTAAGGCCACAGAACGGATTTACCGGTCGCGCGACGCTGCCTCATTTATTGAACTCAACGTGGAACGCTAGTTCCACTGTCAAGATGCAACGCTAGTTGCATCCATACACGTTGCGAGTTCACTTCTGGTGAGATCGCGCCACTCGCCCGGCGCAAGTCCAGATAGCGTCAGGCCACCGATGGCAGCACGCACCAACCGAAGCGTGGGAATACCCACTGCGGCAGTCATGCGACGAACTTGCCGGTTGCGCCCTTCGGTGAGGGTGAGTTCCAGCCAGGATGTCGGAATGCTTTTTCGATAACGTACCGGAGGAACGCGCGGCGCCAGCGGGGGCACATCTATCTTTCGCGCCTTCGCGGGTCTTGTTCCATAGCCCTGAATCACCACGCCTGTTTCGAGCTGCGTCAGCGCTTCCGCGGTAATCAGCCCTTCCACTTGTGCCCAGTACGTCCTTGGATGGCCGTAACGAGGATCGGCCAAGCGGTGCTGAAATTCGCCGTCATCCGTTAGCAACAGCAAGCCTTCACTGTCCAGATCGAGACGGCCTGCCGGGTAAACGTTAGGAATAGGGATGAAGTTAGCGAGTGTCTTTGAGGCAGTTGTCGGGCCCGCGCCGCGCGTGAACTGGCTCAACACATTGAACGGCTTGTTGAACAACAGATATCGAAATGCCAAGGTGTAGCGAAAAACGGGTGGAAACATTCATGATACCCACGCCTGTCTAGAAAGCGTGGCTTTGACAGATGCTCCGAACGAAACACCGCAACCGGAACGATCCGGGCTGCGCCGAATCCTTCCGTATACGACGGTCCTGCTCATTTTGGCGGCGCTTTATGTGGCGTGGACTTTCTACTCGCGCCATGAGAGCGACCGCAGAGCGCAGGCCGGAATCGAAGCTAAAAAAGAAGAAGCGCGTAAGCGTGTCGTGGACCAGATCTATGGTTCGGGCGGGGTAAAATTTTTCACTTTCGGGGCAGACAGCGCTCTGCTCCATCGAGGCGAGACAACCCAGCTTTGTTATGGAGTAGTGAACGCGACGGCTGTGAAGATCGATCCCTCGGTGGGAGAGATCAAGCCGTCCTATCGCCACTGCCTCGAAATCGCCCCGAAGACCACGACAACTTATACGATCACGGCGGAAGACGCGAAGGGGAACAAGAAGTCGGAATCGATCACGGTGCGCGTGCAGTAAGTGCAAGAAGCAGTGGGAAGCCACCATTGCTAAGGTACATTGCTAACGCACATTGCTAAGAGCGGGCGGAGTTCGCTACGTTAGTGAGTGGAGGAATGGCCGAGTGGTTTAAGGCGGCGGTCTTGAAAACCGTTGACGGGGAAACTCGTCCGGGGGTTCGAATCCCTCTTCCTCCGCCAGATCAAAGGACTTGCAGTCTTTCGATTCTGGATTACCCGCTTCAGCTTCTCCTCGTGGTGCAAATGAGCATCAACTTGCGTTGCTAAAGCTTCCTTGCTCGAACTGATTGCAGAGAATCTCCTGCACTAGACCCGCGGTCTTCTCGTGTTGCTCAGCCGGGGTGTGCCTGTGAAGACCGTCTCCCTACGACTCGGCCCTGAGCTCCCAAGCCACTGGTGATAGTATCTTTCTGGTTATTCGAGGGAATGAGGAAAGTCTGTTCCGGGAGCGTGTAATGCAGTTTCGAATATTTGGTGCTTTCATGCTTGCGTTGCTTGCCGGTGCGCCAGCGTGGCCGCAAAGCGAAGCAGTGAGTGCTCAACTGAGCGGCACTGTACAGGATGAGAACGGCGCCAGCGTTCCCGGCGCTAAGGTGACGCTTTTAAATCCCGATGTCAATTTCAACCGGGAGGCCACAACTGGCGAAAATGGCCTCTACACGCTGACGTTGATTCCACCCGGCAAGTACGAATTTAAGGTCGAGAAGACGGGATTCAACGCGTTCCTGCAAACGAACGTTGTGCTCGCTGTCGGACAGGCGTCGACTCTTAACGCTCGGTTGCAGGTGGGCAATGTCAACCAGGTGGTGGAGGTGACGGCTGACGCGCCCGTCCTGAACACTGGAAGCGCTGATTTGGGATCTGAAGTGAGCAGCAAGCAGGCAGTAGAATTGCCGCTAAACATTCGGAACGTTTACGGTCTAGTGGCGCTTGATTCAAGCGTGAACAACAGCCAGCAAACACAGGCCCTCAATCCCCCGGGCTCACAGGGCAATGCTGACCAGGACATCGCCTTCTTCAACTTTGGCGGAGGCCGGTTTGGCACCACGGCATTCCTCCTGGATGGCGCTTGGGACGGGGCAGGCGATTGGGATGGCGTCATCTACGTTCCTTCCGTTGATGAGCTGCAGGAGTTTCGTATTCAGACCAATACGTTTTCCCCGCAGTACGGACTCAGCATGGGGAATGTGGTGAACGCGGTGACTAAGTCGGGCACTCGCAGCTTTCATGGAGATGCATTCGAGTTTCTGCGCAATAACAATCTCGATGCGAACAACTTCTTCAACAATTTAAATGGTCTTCCGCGGCCTCAGTTCAAGCGCAACCAGTTCGGATTTACCGCAGGCGGTCCAGTATACATCCCTCACTTCTACAAGCAACGCGAAAAGACTTTTGTATTCGGGACCTATGAAGGGCTTCGGCAACAGACCCCTACGACGCTTGTGGCGACGGTGCCAACGGCTCTGCAGCGAGCGGGCGATTTCTCACAGACCTTTAATCAAGACGGTTCGCTAGCGACAATCTACGACCCGTTTAGCACGACTTCCGTCAATGGTCAGTTTGTGCGCAAGCCGTTCCAGGGCAACAAGATCCCAGCCCAGAGCCTCAATCCCGTCTCGTTGAATCTTATGAAGTTCTATCCGGCCCCGAACCGTGCGGGCAATGCTCTGACCGGGGCCAACAATTTTGTCGGAACCGCGGGCCTGCCAACCAACAGTGACCAGTACACCGTAAAGGTGGACCAGAACATTAACGAAAGACAGAACTTCTTTGCGCGCTGGTCACAGAAGCGACAGTTCAAGCAATTGCAAGGCGAGTTTTTCGGCCCGGGCAATCCGGGGGGCAACGGCACTCTTGCACCAGACAATCGCCTTGAAGGTGGAATGGGCTATACCTATGTGTTCTCACCTACCTTCGTTATGTCGCTCAACGCAGGGTGGGGTCGTTGGGTAGAAGGCCGCAGACCGCAAGGCGTTCCGTTCGATGTTACAACAGTAGGTCTGCCGGCCTCACTCAACACATACAGCGGACCGGGGGCTTTTCCCACGGTTAATCTTAGTGGCTATCAAAACTTGGGATCAGGCGGCCTGAACGCGACGCCCCGCGAGGCTCGCACATACTCGGCCGATTTTACGAAAAATCTAGGTTCGCACAACCTCTCGATGGGATTTACGGGCATCGTTTTTATCTTGAACACCTTCAACTCGGCCCAAGCGACTTTCAACTTTCACCCGCTTTCACGCAGGGACCATTTCCGACTGCGGCGACCACCAACACGGGTTCGTCGGTGGCTTCGTTCCTGCTCGGCACGGGTGACAACGGCAACAGCAACATCTCTTACAGCGCACAGGCGGCGTACACGAAAAAGAATCTCGGCTGGTATTTCAATGACGACTGGAAGGTCACGCGCTCGCTGACGCTGAACCTGGGAGTGCGCTACGACATCCAGACCGCACCGACGGACCGTTTCAACCGGCTGTCTTATTTTACGCTTGCGCCTAGCCCGATCAGCAACCAAGTACCCGGTCTGAACCTGCCTGGAAATCTGAATTACACCAACAAAGAGTGACCGATGCGACGAACAATACGAATTCATTTGGCGGGAACCAACGGCCGAACATAAGTTCGAATCCGTCGCTGAATAATCCCAGCATTTACAAATGGTTCAATACAAGCGCCTTCAGCCAACCCGCTCCGTTCACATTCGGGGATGCGCCGCGGACTATGGGCTATCTTCGCGCCCAGGGGACGATCAACGCGGATATGACGCTAGAGAAATACTGGGGGCTTTGGAATGAAGCTTCGAAACTGCAGCTTCGTGCCGAATTCTACAACTTGTTTAATCGGACGCAGTTCTTTGCACCGGGCACAACGTTCGGAACTTCGACTTTCGGCGTGGTGCCGGGGGCGCTGCCTGCGCGCTCAATCCAGTTCGGGATGAAGATCTACTGGTGAAGATGGCTGTGCGTGCGGCACAGTCATATTGATTTCGGTGCGTTGCGTACTCCTAACTTTATTAAGCGTCGGCGCGAGTCTTCGCGTCTACTCGCAGCAGAGTGCCCTTGCAGATCAAATTCGGGCAGCGCAGTCCTCCGGCAAGTACGCGGAAGCGGCAAAGCTGTACTCACAACTGATCGCGGCTGGGACAGATACTCCGGAGGTTCGTAGTAACTGTGGAGTGATGCTGCACCTGGCGGGCAAGAATCGCGAGGCAATGGATCAATTCCGAGTTGCTCTTCGCGAGAATGCCGATTTGGCGGCGGCTAACCTTTTCGCAGGCCTGACGGAACTCGACCTAGACGACCCGAAACTTGCATTGAGTTACTTGAAGCGAGCACAGGAAATGGACCCCAGGCAACCGGCCCCGCTGCTGGGAATGGGTAAAGCATATGTCGCACAGCGCAACTACAGGCTGGCCAACGAGAGCTATTTGAAGGCAGCGGCTCTCGACACCAGCTTGGCGGAGGCGTGGTACGGGGTAGGCGTGACCGACCGCAGTTTAGCTGAAGAATTGCTGAACCGGGCTGCGCGAAGCGGCGACAAGAAGGGATCAAGTAAGAAAGAAGTGCAAGGTCTTCTTGACGGTGCGCTGAAGGCACTGAGTCGAGCAATCGAGCTTGATCCTAATTCCGGGCGTACGCACCTGATCATGGCTGAATCTCTATCGGACGCGGGAAAGCTGGCGGAAGCTGCGCCGGAGTACGAGAGCGCGATCAAGTTGGATCCGCAGCTGGAAGCAGCTTATCTGGGGCTTGCGTCGCAGCATTGGAAGCAGAGGGAGTTCGACCAAGCTCTGCCTCTGTTGAAGCACGTGCTGCTGAAGTCGCCAAAGGATCCGGAAGCGAATGGCATGATGGCAGACATTCTTCAACACAACGGGGACGATGCCGGCGCGAAACGTTACGCGGAGGTCGCATTGGCTGGAAACCCCGACCTGATTGAGACCCGTGTGGTTTTGGCTCGAGTTTACGTCGCCCGGCGGGAACCGAAGCAGGCCATCGCTGAACTTCAGAAAGTTATTTCAGCCGATCCGGACGGGAGCTACCACTTTCTGCTTTACCGGGCTTACCGGCAAGCGGGCGACGAGCAGGGCGCTAAGACCGCGATGGCCGAATTCCAGCAGCTTCGAAGCGGCAACAAGCAGTGAGAGTTATGTTTCATTGCGGCGCATGCAAGCGCTGCTCGCGCTGTAGTTGAGATTGCCGGATTTCTGTGGACTTCTGGAGCGCGGCATACGCTTCCTGCGTGCGGCCTAATTTTCGCAGAGCAATTGACAATTGATAATGTATGTCGCCTCTCTCGTCAGCGTCCGCCGCCTTCGTCAGTTCGGCAACTGCGTTATCATACTGTCTCAAGTGAGCGTAGGCGCGCCCGAGATCTGCGCGGGCAGCCAGGGCGTCGGGCTGACCCGCCAAGTATTGATTGAGAAGCGGGATAGCCTCGGCCTCCCGGTGCCGGCGCACGGCGATGTTTGCTAATTCAAAGAGCGCCTGCTGGGAGCGAGGATTGAGTTGGAGCGCTTCGCGCAGACAAGAAGTCGCGCGGTCAAAATCACCCATCTCCCAGTAAACAGTGCCTAAGCCGAGCAGAGGTGCTGGATTATGTGGCTGTTCTCTGTCTGCATGGTTGTAATGAGCCAGAGCAGAGACAAAATCGCCATGCTGCCGGTCGATATCGCCGAGGAACACAGCAGCCTGCCACGAATCCGGCGCCAGGTTGACGAACCGCTCGAAGGCGTTGCGGGAATCATCAGCCAAGTTACGAGCTCGTTGATACTGCCGTTCACCCTCGGGCGATGAAGCGGATGCGGAAATCCGAGCTTCCCCGAACGCCTCTGCTGCGAGTTTCGTATCCCCAGCGCTCTGAAGATATTCCGCGAGAAGCCGCTTCGAGTATCCGGAGCCGCTCGGCATCTGCGAAAGCTTTTTGGAAGCGTCCTCGGCCATTCGTTCGTAACAGATTGCAACACCGTACCAAGCCTTTGAGTCTGAGGACGAGAGTGCGATCTCACGCTCATAGACTTTGACGGCTTCCGGCAGGTCCTGCAGCGCAAACCGCGCACTGGCAAGCGTCAGGAGGGCGTCTCTGTTTGCAGGATCCGATGATAGCAGACGCTCTAAGGGAGCGATCGCGTCTTTCGGCCGGTTACATTGCACGGCCGCCATGCCGGCGATGAGCGCTGAAGACCTCAGATCTTCATGGCTCTCCCAAATCTTAGACGCTATTTCGAATGCCTGGGAATATTGGCGCACCTGGTAGTACAGCACGGCAAGATTGTTGAGAGCTTCCGGGGCGCCTGGATGGAGGACGAGCGCCGCTTTGTACTTGAGGATCGCCTGCTCGTAATTGCCGCGTTGGGTATAGGTGGCGGCCTGGCCAAATAGGTCTACATACTCATCCCCGCAAACGGCAGCAGGTGCAAACAGAAGAGAGCAGAAGACGAGCGCAACTCCCATACCGCTCTTGGAGTAACCATTTCGTCGCGGCTGGAGATGCATGTCCATGTTTCATCCTTGCTTGGCAGAGCACCAATTAAATAACAGTTCCCATTCAGCCATCTGGATATTGACGGCAGCAGCTTCCAGTTGACCGCCCGTTGCGCGCGCCTCGTCGCACCATTCGATAAAGACGAACGGATCCCAGGCGGTTTTCAGACGCCAGTGCTTGGGGCCGCTGTTATCCAGGATTTCTGTCGCGCGGCGGAAAAGATCGGGGAATATGGGATGCTGGCCGACCTTTCCAAACCAGTACTCCGCATTGAAAGAGTCAGGTTCCATTCTGTGAAGGATTCCGTGCCAGTAACTTCCCTCGGCGGAGTGTATATCCTGTGCCGCAGTGTGACTCTCAGCCCAGCACCCCATGCGAAGCAGCAGGCCGGCTAAAGCAGCCTGCCGATCCCGGGCAGCGGGAAAGAGGATTGCCGCGTCCTGCGGCTGGACCGGGCAACCGTCCTTGTGCTGAAGAGCGGTCTGGCTCAAGGGCAGGCTGACAGGACCGGCTGAAACTATCCGGTCGACCTCTGACGAAGGAATTGTCATATGAGGATTATCCGTTCTTCCTCGGCCTTCAATCCCGCAGCGGGCCGGGAGCTTTCATATCTCCGCTAGCTGGCGGTGGGTTTGCGTCGGCGCCCGGCCAATGTGGCTGCTACGCCCGCTCCCAAGGCCAATAATGCGATCGAAGCAGGTTCGGGAACAGTCGGTTCGGGAGCAGTCGGCTCAAGCAGGTAAGCTTGGCCGTTGCTGCCGTCGGCGACAATCCAGCCGTTATCATTGATCCCGTTCGCGTCGGCTAGAAAGACGCCGGAACTGAGGCCGCTAGATACCAGGGTGCTGAGGTCATACAGCGTTCCAGCGTCATAGAGGAATGCACGTCCGTTACTATCGCCGGTGACCTCTCCGCTTGCGTTGATGCCACGACCCTCACTGCCGTAACGTCCAGCTAGCCTACCCAGATCGGTCATTCTACCAGCGCTATAGAGGAACGCGTCAGAGACACCGTTTCCTGTGAGATAAGATTGACCGGTCACCTGCCCGGCATCGTTGATGGCGTAAGCATAACTAAATGTTCCGCCCAAGGTGCCAAGATCGGTCATGCCACCGCCGCTGTAGAGGAACGCGCTTACACCGCTGTCTCCTCTAGCATAGGAGTACCCCACCACCTGCCCGCTGGCGTTGATGCTGAGACCCGCACTGTTTGATCCGCCAAGCCTAGATCTGTCATCTTGCCGCTGCTGTAGAGAAACGCGTGGCCATCACCGTTGGCGATAGCAGAGCTTCCCGTAACTTGGCCGCTCGCATTGACGCCGTTCCCAAAACTGTTTCCTCCCCCGAGCGTGCCCAGACCGATCATGCTGCCGGCGCTGTAGAGAAACGCGATTTCACTGCCTGAGGTATAGGAATACCCCGCCACTTGCCCGCTCGCGTTAATGCTTTGTCCGAAACTGTACGTTCCGCCCAGCGTGCCAAGGTCGATCATACTGGGATCGATCATGCTGTGGTTGGTTACGCCGGTGCCGCTGTGTAAGAATGCGTGAGCCGCAGCGTTCCCCGCCATGCCGGAGTTTCCGGTGATTTGTTCATTCGAGTTGATGGCGGAACCTGAACTTAGTGTTCCCCCCAGAGTGCCTAACGCAATCGCCGTGTAGGAGACGGCGCCCGCAACGTGTTTGCTCCGAAAAGCGCCATCTGGGCCGCTGCTTGAATTAACAACTTTCCGCCGATTCTCATCCCGCAAGGTCTCCGTTCTATTCTTGCGACCTAATCACACCAGTTTAGAGGGCTACGGCGAACTACGACATACACCGCGAAACTTCTGCCTGGGTCCTAAGTACTACTCGCCCAAAGTGCGGGCATAGTGCGTGCTCCGGGCGAGACGCTGCCACTCGCCAGCAGGGCATTCCGCTATTCCTTAGCTAAGCGCAGTTCATCCTCAAGCTCATAGATGCGGTCCTTAATGGCCTTCGAATCAATGGTCTTCGAACCAGTGGTCTTCGAATCGCCGGCCTTCATCGCGTCGTCTAGCTTGCGCCTCTGCGTGGCAAGCTTCTTCTCCGCCCTGGCGATGGCAGGATTTGGGACGGCAGGCGAGGGCCGGTGTAGCGGCGCCGCCTTCACTGGAGAAGGCGCTGTGGCCACTCGACGGGCGGTCTTCCGCTTCGAAGGGATCGCTACTTTCGTCCCGAAGTCTTCCCGCAGTTCCTTTTGAATTTCCAGCAGTTCATTGGCAAGCTCCTGAAAGCGGGCGAGCAAATCCTTCTTCGCCTGGCTGTGCAGCTTTTCGTACGTCGCCTTCGCTTCGCGGTATTGGTCGATGGTGTTTAGCATTTAGTGAAGGACACTCCGGACGAAACAGACCATGCCGGCGACTGCAAGCACCAGCGCCGGAATGATGCGTTTTGGGTCCTGTGGCTTCTGGGGGTCTCGTAAGCTTCTGGCGGCGATGAGGAATAGAAGGCCGGCAAGCGCCCATAGGAATTGATGGCTAACGCCCGTCATCTTTAGCGCGCCCTCCGGCGGCTGATCATATTCCGGCCCCGTCGCCGGCGGCAGATTGCATTCGCTCTACTTGGGTTCGGCCGCGAGGCGAGATCCGGTAAAGCCGCTTGGTCAAATCGCTGGCCTGCAGTTCTACTTCAATCCACCCGGAATGCCAAAGCGTGTCGAAGACCGCATAGGGGACGCCTTCCTGCCGATCCGGTTTTTCGCCCTGCCCTGCACCAAGATTCAAAAGCGCGAATGGTGAGTTCCCTTCCGGGCTTCCGACCAGATGCGTGTATCTCTCGCTAAGCGCTATCAATGTTTTGGTTGCTTCGTCTTGCTGGGGCATGGGGCGTGATGACATCGGGACTTTTCACCCATTCTTGCGCAACAGCACTGACAAGTTCGACCCAATTACACCTGCCTATTAGGCGCCGTAAACTATTTCCGGGCTTTCGACGATATCTCTTTCGACGATATCTCACGATGTCTAAGTGTCTAGGCGCACCGCTACCGCTTTCATGACCGGCCGTTTCATGTCATTCCTGCGACCCATTCATTCCGTCGTGTTCGGCGGCATCCTCTTAGCCGCGGCCTGCACCCGCACCATGGGTCCCAAGAGTCTTAGCGACTCCACCTATGCAGCAACCCGGAAGGCTGTCGACGAGCTGGAACGTGCCAGCGAGTATCGGAATTCGAGCGCTTCCATCTTCGACCCTAAATTGCAAGCTGCATCTAAAGCGGCGGAAGTGGTTTACGACGACATGGGCAATCAGAGCTCAGATGGGTATGCAGTCAACCAAATTCGGAGTTGCATTGAAGAGCTGAAGGCGTACCGCTCAACATTCGACTCGCGCGAATCCGTCAGCCGCCCCATCGAAGAACAGTTGAAGGGACTCAAAGGCACGCAAATAAAGGACGCGAATGATGTGATGGCCAGGCACGGGCAGGAACTGGACGAGTGCATCAAAGCGGCTAGATCATACCTCTGATGGGCGCAATCTTCTAGCGGCGAAACACCAGGGTTCCCGCCAAGCGGTCACCGAATCTCCGCCCGGTTAGGAGCAGCAAAACAGCCTCTCCCCCAAAGATAAAAAGCGCGAAGCCAAGTTCCAGAAATAAGCCCAGCAACGGGATCATTCCAAGCAGCCCTGGGATAGCGAGGGGCACATTGCGGAGAATTCTTTGGTTCGTGCTGGACGGCGCGCCATCTTGGCTCAGTACCACGCTGCCCATCACAAGCTTTCCCACGCTGGCGCCGTTGATGTCGCGCAGAAGCCAATAGCACACGTGAAGCAAGCCATATATCATCCAACCGAAGATGGGCACGAGGTGAATGAGAGCCAAGAACAGCATCGGCACAACATCAATCAGGTAGGCAACAGCCCGCTTGATGTTTTCTTCGGGCTGAGCATAAACTCCCACGGCCGCCGCGGCCGCGCCCATTGAGGCGGTATGGGGCTGAGTGTACGCGAAACTCTGACTCGCTGACGGTCCGGATTCCATGGCTCCGAAGCGCGTTCCACAATTTGGGCAAAAAGCAGCCACGCCGTCAACTGACGTGCTGCAATTCGGGCAGTTCATGCACTCTCCTGGCGTCTAAGCAACTGGTGAATTCTCGTAATTCGGCTGGTCACTCGACGTAAGTCTTAACGTGCGGCGGCTAGCGCCGATACTCAGGCGTCCTTCGGCATATTCACAAGCAGCTCATGCGCAATGGTACCGACCGCTGTCACCGCGCTGAGCTCTTGCACTTCCTCATCAGAAGCTGCTTCGATGCCCAATCGCTGACAGATCAGCGTTTGCAGCTGAAGGATTTTTGTAATTTCCTTCTCCGATAGTAAATTGATCTGCAAATCCAGATGGCTACGGTAATCGGCGCGTTGGCTCATGCGGTTCTGCTTTATCAGGACAAAGGTGGAGAGCAGCACGCCTTCTAATGAGACCAGCATGCAGAGCAACGCGAATGGATAGGGATCAAATTTCAAGGATTTCGAAACCACACCTACATTGACGACGGTCCAGATGGCAAACCAGATCAGATGGAGTACGACGAACGTAATGCTCCCAACGAAATTGGCGATGCTGTCCGAAAGCCGGTCGGCGCTAGTCCTGGTTTTTAGAGCCTCTTCTTCGAGCGCAACAACTGTTCTGATGTTGGCCTGCGCCGATGGCGGAGTTGAGGATGTATCGAGAGCTTCCATAACAACTAATCTGACGTATACAGAGTGTACCTTACCATCCGCGCCACCGCATTTTGATCTTCTAAGCTGACGGATGCACACCGGCATGTCACCGAACCTTCAGCTGGAATCTCCATTAGCTGTGCCTGTCTGCCTGCGCCGAGTGAGAGATCTGAACTGATACCCCTTCGCAAGCGCACACACATCCACATCATTTCTGAGAAACAAGTGGCGCGCCAATCACGCGCCTACGGAGAAAATCATGCCACTGTACCCGCACCTGGGCGCGTTCGAGAGCACCAAGATTTATGGAACCAGCCACGATGTCCTAAGCACCACAATGCACATAGAGTGCTGGCGCAGCGACCTGGAGATGTTAAAGTCGGCAGGCATCACCGAGCTGCGATATCCAGTCCCCTGGCACCGCATCGAGAGCGGCTTCGGAAGCTGCGATTGGGAATGGATGGACGGCCCCCTCAAACTCATGTACGAGTTGGGCATGCGGCCTATCCTCGATCCGCTGCATCACGTCTCCTTTCCTGAATGGCTGACACATGGCTTCGCGAATCCTGAATTCCCGGCGCTGTACTCCCAGTTCGTACGCAAAGTCGCCGAGCGTTATCCCTGGGTGGAGCGCTACACAGTCGTCAATGAGCCGCTGCCCACAACTATCCTCTGCGCGCAAATGGGCGTGTGGTACCCCTATAAAGGCTCGGAAGCAGATTTTGTCCCGATGGCCGTGAATGTTGCCCGCGCCATCTGCTTGGGCAGCGCCGAGCTTCGAGCGTTCAATCGCAACATAGAACTGGTCCATATCGATGCTTGCGAACACCATCTGGCGGTTGATCCGGAAGCCGAGAGCTGGGTGGAACATGCGAACGAAAGGCGCTTCCTCTATCACGATTTGATTCTCGGCAGAATCAACGATGGGCATTTCTTGCGCCCGTACCTGAACACGCATGGATTCACTCACGATCAAGCCCGCTGGTTTGAAGATCACCCGGCGCCGTTTGACGTGCTTGGGCTGGATTACTACGCGCACTCGGAGCTGGACTGGCGTTGGGACGCAAGCGAGAAGCGGCCCCTCATCCGCTTCCCATGCGAGCAACCCCGTGGCTTCTCGCAAGTAGCCAACGACTATGTGCAGCGCTATCAGTCGCCCATTATGCTTTCTGAAACGAATGTCGGCGGCACTCCTACGGACCGCTTGACCTGGCTCAAGTTTATGGAGCAAGAGGCGGAGAAACTCGCACGCGTGTCAGACTTCCGAGGCTTCTGTTGGTTCCCGTCCATTGATGCGACCGACTGGTCTTCGCTGTGCACGGAAGCTCGCTGTGAGCTCAGCCCCATGGGTATCTGGAGCCTGGATGCGGATCGTCGACAGCGTCACAGTTCCCCGCTTTCGGAGTGGTACGTGCGTCTAGCGCAAGGAAAGGCATCATGGAGAGATATGCCTTCCTACCGTCTTCAGCCGCCTCTTGACCGGGACCTGCGCGGTTACTTCCCATTGATGGAGGGTTGGACAGACTGGCGCGATGCGGACGCTGACTAATATCGGGCCGACTTCCGCCTTAATCGAGTGGTGACCAGATCACAATTAACGCACTGCCAATCCACTCCACGCCATACGATGGAACAGGTCATCCATTTCTCTGGGATCTATTTTCATTCCTTTATCGATCCACCAGTCCAGCAATGAAAACAGACTCCCGGCGAGAGCATGTGCCTGGGCAGCTCGCCGCACAGGCTCGAGATCCACGCCTGCCGCCTGTAACCTCTCCTCGATCGACCGCGCAAAAATTCCCCGTCCTAGCGCCTGCACGTCATTCACTTTGCCTGACCTCAGCAACGCGGCATAGAATTCATGCCATTCACGGATGTGAGTGAAAAGCTCCTGAACCGGCGCCAGCCGTTTCGTGCCGGCGCCATGCCGCGTCAGTGCTGTCGAAAAGTTCACCAAAAAATCTTCCACATCACTCAGAAACAAATCATTTTTATCGCGATAGTGTGTGTAGAATGTGGAACGCCCTACGCCCGCGCGGTCCAGCACCTCCTGCACGGTAATGTCGTCGAAATACTTCTCTTGCATTAGCGCAACGAGCACATCGCCCAGCGTGTCGCGCGTTCGCAGAACACGGCGGTCTGTTTTCCCATGAGACTCCGCAGCGGGCTTTGAAGCGGTGTGGTCGGTTGTTTCGGCGCTCATAATCTCACAGTTCCGGACATATCTGCCCGCTTTGTTCCGTATCGGAGTCTTGCCTCGAAATACAGTGTCATAGGCAGAGCATTTCTGTCTACAGTGGCAACATGACAGACGAGCGGAAATCTGGAATTGCGCTGATCGCAGGTTCACTGGGCGGCATTCTCACGATGGCACTCCACCCTACGGCAACGGCCTCGCTCCCAGCCGCCGAGGTCGCGCATTTATCGGCGGTTTCCGCTGCCGCGCACTCGCTCGCGACGGTGAGCATTCTCCTGCTGTTCTTAGGTGCTTGCGGGCTGACACGGCATATCGCCGCCGCCGACCGGATCTCCTTCGCTGCCCTTGTCACCTATGGCTTCGCGTGCGTCGCCGTGCTCATCGCGGCGGCGGTCAGCGGATTTATCGTTCCGGACATCATGAAGCATATGGTCCGGGATGTTCCTGGCGCCGCGCCTCAATGGCGAATCGTCATTGACGGTATTTTCCAAATCAATCAGGCCTTTTCGCGTATTTTCTCTGTCGGCGCTTCCGCTGCAATTATTCTTTGGTCCGTCTCCGCGCTGCGGAATGGAGGGCTCGGGCGCGGTGTCGCGATTTATGGCTGCGTGATTGGCCTACTCACCGTTCTCGGCGTCGGTTCAGGCCGCCTGCGGCTCAATGTACATGGAATGACCGTCGTTGCACTCGGCCAAGTTATCTGGTTCATCATCGTTGGAGCTCAGTTGTTGTCGCGGCCAGCGAATGCCGCGTAGCTGTCAAACGGAGTCCGGCTGAGCTAAGATGATGGCTACATAGCTACCTGAGGGCGGACTCATCTTCAACCCCACGACTTCCTCGAACCTCAATTCCAAGGCACTTCTCGTTGCTTCGTCTTCTGGGGCGTTTCGGGCGCATCCTGCCTAGGGCCAAGTTTGCGGCGCGCCGCAGAAGCTGAAGTGTCCTAATACTCGGGTCTGCGTGGTATCCAATCGCGGAAGTGCACATCATCGCAACCGGCGATCGCCATATCAGGACCGCCATATACTGATACAAACCTTTAAAGGATATTTATGATTAAGGCATTTCGCCGGTTTCTCTCTCTTGCTGTGGCTCTCTGCCCCTTCTTTCTTTCTCCACCAGTACTGCAAGCCGCGGTGGGAGAGCAGCCTATCCGGGTGGCTATCATCGGTCTGGTTCACGGGCACGCCAAGGGATTTTTGCATGCCTTGCCCAAGAGCCAGAGCGCGAGATTGGTAGCTATCGTCGAACCTCAGGCCGCTCTCGCACAGAAATACGCCTCCGATTATCACCTGGAGTCCAAACTCTTCTACACAGATATCGAGCGCATGATCGCAGAGCAGCACCCCGATGCGGTTCTGGTTTACACCACGATTGAGGACCATCGCAAAATAATTGAGATCGCCGCCCGCCATGGAATCAGCTCCATGGTCGAGAAGCCGCTTTCGACAACAGTTGAAGATGCAATCGCGATACGCTCAATCGCACGTAAGCAGCATGTTCAGGTGCTGGTCAATTACGAAACCACATGGTATTCAAGCAACCATGAAGCCTTGGTAGAAGTAGAACAGGGGAAATTGGGCGACATACGCAAAGTGGTCGTTCACGACGGCCACGAAGGCCCGAAAGAAATCGGCGTTGGGCCGGAATGGCTGCCTTGGCTGACTGATCCAGTGCAGAACGGCGCGGGCGCTATGTTCGATTTCGGCTGCTACGGCGCCGATCTAATGACCGTACTCATGCACGGTCAAGCGCCTGTTAGCGTGACCGCCGTCGCACAAACCGACAAGCCCGAGTTCTATCCACGCGTAGATGACGACGCCACGTTCATTTTGCGTTATCCGAAGGCGCAAGCTGTGCTGATGCCCTCTTGGAACTGGTCCTTCGCCCGTAAAGACATGGAGGTCTACGGAACCTCTGGCTATGCGATCACTGTCGGCGCCGATCATTTGCGAGTCCGGTATCGCGGCCAAAAGACAGAGTCCGAAATCACAGCGCCGCCATTAGGCCAATCTGAGAGCACTTCGTTGGATTATCTCGCTTCGGTCCTTCGCGGCCAGACCAAGCCGGAAGGCGATCTCTCTTCTCTCGATACGAACATGGTTGTCATGCAGATCCTTGATGCTGGTCGCAGGTCGGCCCAAACAGGACGAACGGTCTCTGTAACTCCCGTGCCTGAATAGCTTATAGCTGCCTGACCTACTGGCGAGGTTCACTCACGTCAATGCGCTTGTCTGTCTTAACGTCGCGCAATTGTTGCACGATACCGCTGGGCCAAGTGATCTGAACCCGGGGAATGACTATCTGGGCGCCAACTCCGAAATGAACCGGAGCAAGAACAGATGATGCGTAGCCGAAGTTACTGGTCTGAGAATTCCATTGGTTGCCCACGTGTATCACGGCGCCGATTCCATCACGATTGCTACGCGAGCCAATCAGCCGCAGTTCAATCCAGTGATTCTGCTCCGAAGTCACATTGCGCCAAAATTCCGGATGCTCTCCGAGCGCGGTGACGATTGCATCCAATTTGCCGTCACCGTCGAAATCGGCGGCCACAACACCCCGGTGGGCGCGCCGGACCTGAAACTCCGGACCGGACAACGCCGAAGTATCGGCGAATGTGCCGTCGCCCCGATTTACAAAGATGGAGTTTGCCTGCTTATATTGATCGCCGGAAAAAAGCTCAATGTTATCGGTCACGTGAGAGTTGGCCGTGAACATGTCCTTCCATCCGTCATTATTGAAATCGGCCACAGCGTTCCCCCACCCAGATAAGCGCATCGACAAAGGCCCCATGCCGCTTGGGTATGTTACTTCCTCAAATTGACCTTTACCCAGATTTCGGAAAAGGGGAAATGTCTGGCGAGTAAGAGCGGTGACTGCCAGGTCGGGTAAGCCATCGTTGTTGTAGTCCTCGAAGGCGGCGCCCATACTGGAAACCGGCCGCCCACTATCGGGGAGAGCCACACCGGCGTTCAGTGCCGTTTCCTCAAAGCGGCCGTTTCTGAGGTTGTGAAAAAGAGAGTTGGGCATGGTGTCGTTAGGCACAAAGATGTCCGGGTAACCGTCACGATCGTAATCGGCTATGGCGACACTCATGCCTTTGCCGTGGGATGCAGCGATGCCACTCGTTTTCGAGACGTCCTGAAACCGGCCGCCGCCAAGGTTACGGTATAGGTTATTGGAAGTGGATGGGAACTGGGTCGGGTTGCAGTAGACAACGAAGCGTCCGGATGAATCGTGGCAGACCGGGCTTGCGGCGCCAGCCCACTCCACATAGTTGACGACGAAGAGGTCGAGGAGACCATCCCGGTCATAATCGAGCCAACCAGCGGTAATGGGCCAGGATCCACAATGGATTCCGGCCTTTTCCGTTACATCTTCAAAGCGCCTGCCCTCGATATTGCGATAGAGGTGACAGCCGCCCGGACCGGCGACGAACAGGTCGACAAACCCGTCGTTATCAAAATCAGCGGCCGCGGCGCCAATTGAGTAGCCTGATCCGGCGAGCCCGCTTTCCGCAGTCACATCGGTGAAGTGGTCTCCGCCGTCATTCCGATAGAGGCGGTTGAAATACTGCGGCCCTGTCTTAACCAGCGAAGGCAGTTCCGCTCCGTTTGCGAAGAAGAGATCGGTGCGGCCGTCGTTATTGAAATCGAACGCGGCCATGCCGCCAGCCATTGTTTCGACCAGGCTTTTTTGTTTCGTAGGGCAGTTGTTCAGAACAAAATCGAGGCCGGAGTGTGGGAAGGAGTCCTCGAAACGGATAGACAAGGTTTCTAAAACACCTTTTCCGTAGACAGTCGATATCAGGAAAGCGACGAACGCAGAAAAAAGAGCGGCGGCAATCGGACGCATTTTATAATGTGGGCCAGAACGCGTGTACCAAGTCCACGTGTACCAATCGGCGTGTACAAGTCCACGTGTACCAATCTATGATGGCAGCCATACGGTGCTGGTTCCCGCCAGCGGTAATCGCTGTGCTGCTCAGCTTGGCCGGTGTATCCGGAGCTGGTGCATGGCAGGATACCCTAGCTGAAAAAGGTGAAGCGGCCAAGCAAGCTTTACTAGCGGGCGACTATGCGAAGGCGGTGGTGCTGTATCGGGAGTTGGCAGCGGCGCTGCCGGACAATCCCGGTTTACGCCTGAATCTGGGGCTGGCGCTGGCGAAAGCGGGGCAGCCTTCCGCTGCTGTTCCGGAACTTGAGCGGGCCTCGCGCGGGTTGCCCTCTTCGGCCGGCGCCTGGTTCCTGCTTGGAATGGCTTATCAGGAACTACATCAACCTAAGCTGGCCATCGCGCCCTTGCGAAAGGCGGTTCAGCTGGACGGCGGCAACCAGCAGGCGCGCTTCGAATTAGCGGATGCGGAGCTTGCCACCGGAGAAACTCGCAAGGCGATAAACGATTTCGAAATTCTGACGCGCCAAAATCCCTCGCTTCCGAAGGCTTGGCAAGGACTTGGAATGTCGTGCGTGGCGCTAAGCGAAAGTTTCTTTGGGCAGCTTGACCGCTCAGAGAAAGAGTCGGCGTATTGGTATGCGCTGCTGGCTCGTTCCCGGGCGGCGGAACAACAGTACGACGCGGCCCTGGAATTGTACCGAAAAGCTCTCCAGAAGGCGCCCGCGATTAAAGGTCTTCACGCCGCTCGCGCCGACATTTACCGCGAAACCGGCCACGCCGATTGGGCAGCGGTGGAAGAAGCGCGCGAGGCCCAGATCCCGAAACCCGATTGCGCTCTACATAGGATGGCTTGCGCTTTCGAAGCCCAGGATTGGATAAAAACAATGGCCGGTGTGGGGCAGGTGACAGCAGCCGAGGACCTATATTGGGCCACCTTGGGCGCCGGTAAGTTGGCGGAACAGAGTTTCCAACGCTTGTCCGAATTGCCTTCCTCGCCCGAGACGCACGAGATTCTGGCCGAAGGGTATCAACGAGCAGGGCATAGGATGGATGCGATTGAACAGTGGCGAGAGGCACTGGCGATGCAGCCGGACAATCAGCGCTTGCAAGGGCGTCTGGCCGAATCACTGGTGCGCGCGCGGGAGTATGACGAGGCCGGGCAGCTGTTGATGTCGCTAGTAGCCGCCCAGCCCGGCGACGTCGAGTGGCAATATTTCTTAGGCAAAGTACTGTTCGAGCAAGGCCGCTTGAACGAGGCATTACCGCCACTTACTTTGGCGGTGCGATCCTTGCCGGCATATCTTCCCGCACAGGAGGTATTGGGGCGCGTGTACTTGGCGCTCGGACAACCGGCAGACGCGCTGCCCTATCTTCTGCGGGCGCTGCCTTTGGACGACGACGGCTCAATTTCGTTTGCCCTCAGTGTTGCTTATCGTCGACTGAGCCGCACTGCAGAGTCCCAAGCGGCACTGGTGCGCTATCGCAAGCTTACTCATGATCGGGGTGAGGCCACTTCGTCAGCCAATCGGAATACTATCACTCCTCCCTGAAGTGAAAGTTCAGTAACATAACCCAGTAATACCAGCACTCTTACTAGTTGCCACCGTATCCTACCGGGTATTGAATGGGAGACGCTACGACGCGGGGTATCCGCTCGCAGGGTTTTTAGAGGGAGTAATTGTGAGAAGTAGAATTCATTTCGGATTGGCTGTTATAAGCTCGGCCATATGCATTTTGTTAGGGGTGAACCAATCGCTCTCAGGACAAGCGTTTACGGGGAACCTGAACGGAGTGCTGACGGATCCCACTAAGTCGACGATCGCGGGAGCAGCTGTCCGGCTCACCAACACGCAGACTAACGAGAGTCGCACCTCCAAAACTGCTGACGATGGCCGCTATTCTTTCGCGCAGTTGCTTCCCGGCCCCTACAAACTCTCGATCGAAGCTCCTGGATTTAAGACCTTCGTGCAAGATGGCATTGTGCTGGCAGCGAACCAAACGTCGGAAGTAAGTGTATCGTTACAGGTCGGAGCAACCAATGAGCGCGTTGAAGTTACTGGTGAAGCTCCTCCGTTAGATACGCAAACCGCCGACGAAGCGATTAACCTAACCAGCCGCGATGTGGAAAGTCTTCCTCTGAACACGCGCACTCCTTTCGGCTTAGTGCTGGCAAATGGTGGGTTCTCGGAGCCCTTTGATTTTAGAAATGCCAGCCAGGACCAGAATTATGACCGGTTCGGGATCAACGGTGGACGTACTGAAAGTTCCGCGGTCGTAATAGACGGCGTCCCGGATACCGCGGGGTCGCAGTGGAACGGCCTAATTTACAGTCCAACGGTGGATGCCGTTCAGGAGATCCAGATTCTTAGTGACAGTTATGACTCCCAGTTTGGAAGGTCGGGCGGCGCGGTCATCAGCATGGTCACCAAGGGCGGTTCAAACCAGTTTCATGGCGCGGCCTTTGAGTTTATCCGCAATTCCGACCTGGATGCGACTAATTACTTCACTAACAAGAACGGGCAATCCAAGCCATACTTCGGCCGGAATCAGTTCGGCGGCAGTCTGGGCGGGCCGATCTGGAAATCTAAGCGCTTATTCTTCTTCGGCAGTTATGAAGGACTGCGCCAAGGGACGCCCGATACTCGTGTCGCTAGCGTTCCGACACTTCTGCAGCGGCAAGGCGATTTTTCACAGACCTATAATCGCGACGGCTCGCTGCAGGTGATTTACAATCCCTTTTCTACTCGACCGAACGCGACCGGGACCGGATATATTCGTGATCCGTTTCCGAACAACATCATTCCGGCCACCCTGTTCGATCCAGTAGGTGCGAAAGTGTTGGCTCTTTATCCGGCGCCCAACCGGGCGGGGAATGCTTTCACGGCGTCAAACAACTGGTTTGGGACCGCCAAAGTCATCTCGAATACCGACCGGTATGACGCGCGCATCGATTGGGCTCGAACTGAGAAGCATACGATGTACTTCGTGCTGGGACAGGCGCCGCGAGAGACCACCTACTATCCAGCGTATGCGGGATGGGGCGCCGGCGAGACCAATACCTATCAGCCCAACCCCCGCTTACACGCCACCTACGGCAACACTTTCACGCCCAGCCCGAGTTGGGTTTTCAACATTTTGCTTGGGTATGGACAGTGGACTGAAGAAACAATCCCGGAGGTGCGTACCCCTGGTACTTCGGTTGGTTTGCCGCAATCTCTGGTTTCGCAATTCCAGGCGCCGGGCGATTTTCCCCAGTTCCAACAATCGAACTACAACACACTCGGTGCGTATCAAACGCTGAATCATCCGCAAAGTGTCCGAAGTTTAGAGACAAACTTCACCAAAGAGCTGAGTGCCCACAGCATCAAGTTCGGCTACTCCATGAGCTATATCTATGAGAATGGCCCCGGCGCGGGTGGCTGGGTCACGGCTCCGCAATTCTACTTCGACCAGAACATGACCAGCGGTCCAAACTATGTCCCTGGAAATGTCACAAGCGGTAATAGCTTGGCATCGCTGCTGCTCGGTACAGGAAGTCATGGGAATACCGCTTACACCGCTCCGTTAGCGGAAAGTCACCACGCTTACGGGTTGTACCTTCAGGACGCTTGGCGCGTGAATCAGCGGCTGACTCTGAACCTTGGGTTGCGTTATGAGCTTCAAAAGCCTTCTACGGACAGATATAACCGCTACTCCAGCTTCTCAACCAGCGTCATCAGCCCACTAGCTGCCCAGACCGGTTTAGACCTGCACGGCGGATTGACTTATCTGCAAGGCGGTAATTTAGGGCGGAATCCCTGGGATAGCCAAAACCTGAATTTTGCCCCGCGTGTCAGCCTCGCTTATAAGTTGACCGACAAACTGGTTCTCCGGACCGGGTACGGGATCTTCTTTTTGCCGCTTCTCGGAATCGGGAGCTTGGAGGGGTATTCATCAAACACCGCTTGGCAGAGTAGTGTTGGTGGCGCCGGCATCGTGCCGCTCAACCTTCTGAGTAACCCATACCCCACCGGCCTTTCGCCCGTTGCGGGAAGCTCTCAAGGCTTGCTGACCGATGTGGGCAGAGGCGTCCCGTTCCAGCAGCGAACTTATCAAAATGCCTATGTTCAGAACTACAGCTTCGACCTGCAGTATCAGCTCAGCCACAGCAGTGTACTGCAAGTGGGTTACTCAGGAAACCAGAGCCGGCACTTGGCGTTCGGGGGCTCCATCAACATTAATCAGCTACCTACTAAATACCTCAGCCTAGGAAGCCAACTCAACAATCAGGTCACGAATCCGTTCTATGGTACGGCGGGCGCCCAAGGATTCCTCGCGGGTCCAACGGTTGCCGCTTGGCGCTTGCTCACTCCATATCCTCAATTTGACGCTGTCTCACTAATAGCTCCACCAGCAGCGAGCGCCAGTTACAACGCCTTACTGATCAAGTACACGAAACATTTCACGAATGGATTAAGCGCCGTAGTGAACTACCAGCGCTCGAAAGCGATTGACGATTCTTCGGAGACACAGGCGTGGGAAGTAGGCGACAACGGTCCAAGAGATGCCTACAACTGGCGTCTTGAGCGATCCATCAGCGCTCACGATATCCCAAACAGTTTTGCCGCCGCCATTGTTTATGATCTGCCTGTTGGCAAGGGTAGAATGTTCGGGTCCAGCATGAACAGGTATGCCAATGCGGTGGTCGGTGGATGGCAGGTTTCCACTCTGATGAATTTTCAAAGCGGTATACCGATCAACATGTCTGCGCCGGGGAACGGCTATGGATTCGCTTATCAGCCGCCGAACATCAGCAGCTTCTCCGCTGTCCCTCTCAGCAATCCAACCGTCCAAAGATGGTTTAATACAGCCGCCTTCTCCCAGCCCGCCCCATATACCATTGGTTCGGCGCCACGCAGAATTACTCAACTTCGCCAGGACGGAGTTCACTCAGCTGATGTTTCGCTTACCAAGAGCTTTGCTATCTTTGAATCCTTACGATTGCAATTCCTGGCGCAATTCTTTAACATCAGCAACACTCCGCAATTTGCGGCGCCCAATACCTTTGTAGGGTCAAATAACTTCGGCCAAGTAACATCAACCTACAATGATGCAAGAGATATACAGTTTGCATTAAAGCTGACTTTCTAAGACCGAGCGCCGGCGTTTGATGGCATCTATGGAACTATGTCGGCGCTTCAGCCTACTGACGATGATTTGCGCAGCGGCTCTTCCAGCGGTGGCGCAGATCGGACCCTTCTTCGATGTCCGGCATTACGGCGCCCGTGGTAACGGGACCAACCTCGAGACCGCCGGCTTCGAGAAGGCCATTAATGCGGCATCCTCAGCCGGCGGGGGAACGGTATTCGTCCCTGCCGGGGCCTACCTGACCGGCACTGTCCGGCTGCGGGACAACATCACGCTATGGCTAGACGGCGGCGCGACTCTGGTCGGAACCAAAGACGTGTCGCAGTATCAATCTTCTAAAGGCACGGAGGAATGGTACAAAGCGCTGATCCTGGCCACGGGGGCACATAATGTCGCCTTAGTGGGCAGCGGCACGGTGGATGGCAACCACGTCTTCAACCCCAAAGGCGAGGAACACATCCGCGGCCCGCACGCCATCCTCTTTGAAAACTGCACGCGCGTGACGGTGCGCGATATCCAAGTGAAGGACGCGGGGAATTATGCGGTGATTCTACGTTCCGTGGATGGGATCGATATCAACGGCATCGTCGTGCATGGTGGCTGGGACGGCATCAACATGCACGATGCGCGCAACGCAACCATCTCTAACTGCCGCCTCTTCACAGGGGACGATAGCCTAGCGGGCGCGTATTGGGAAAACGTCACCGTTTCCAACTGCATCCTGAACTCGGCCTGCAACCCAATCCGGGTGGGCGGCCGCAACGTGCTGATCACCAATTGCGTGATGTATGGGCCCGGAGAAGCCGAGCACGGCACATCGCTGCGCCACGCCACCGAAGCCGGCTTCCAGATTCTGCCGCAGAACTCACGTGCCCACAATAAATACGTCAAACCCGGCCCGGTGGACAACATGGTACTTGCCAACAACACCATGATTCATATCCGCACGCCGGTGTATGTTGCCTACAGTGCCGACGCGCCCTATAGCGGTAACAACCTTGGCGTAAACCGGATTGTTATTGAGAATCTGACGGTGCTTGATGCCGGCCGCACGCCGTTCTACATCTCCGCCCCGGCTGACAACCCGGCGAAATCCATCGTGCTGCGGAACGTGCGAATGACTTTTACTGGAGGCGGCAGCGAAGCCCAGGCGGAAGGTCAAGGCTTCAGCCCGTACTCTATTCTTCAGTCGTATGCCGTGTACGGCCGCAATGTGGAGCACCTGGAGTTGCAGGATGTCCGAGTGGACTACGCGCAACCCGATACACGCCCGGCCATCTTCGGCGAAAACATCGGCACGCTCGAATTGGACCGCTTTCAGGCGCAACGCGAGCCTGGTGGCGCGCCCTTTCTCGAACTGGCTGGAATTGGCAAGTTGGTCATCGACGGTAAGCAAGCCCCTGCGGCAATCGCGCGCGTGGATGGGCTGGAAGTTCCTACAGCTACGGTCGCTGGAACGCCATTTGCGGCTGCCGCTCTGGTCACCGCCACGGGCGCCGGAGGAGTGGCATCCGTACCTCTGAACATTTGCGGCGAAACGCTCCCGCGCAACGTTTGGATGAACTCCGGGGAGAAGGCTCGTATTTCCTTTATCAACGTGCGATGCAAGCAGGCCGGTGAGCTATCGGCGCAAGCGGCCGGCGTCAGCAAGCCGCTGGCCATGGCGGCTAAGCCGGAAGGCGCCGCGCCCTCCGCGCCGTTCCGCACTTTCCAGAATGTGACTTCCGAACTCCGCCAAATGGGCGACAGCTTCTACATTCGCGCCGCCGGCGACTACACTGTGATGGAATATGGCGACCAGTACGGCGCGATTTATCAGCCGCGCGCGCTTGGTGAAAATGGCGCCGTCATTGTCAAGCTGGAGAACCCGGACTTGCGCGCCAACTGGCTGGGCCGTGCCGGCATCATCGTGCGCAGTGACATCGCTCAACCGGGCCGCGCTCCCGGCTACGCGATTCTGAGTTCGTCTCCCGCCGACGGCTCTTACCTGGAGTGGGATGCCGAGGGAAAGGGATGTCTGGACCGGCACACCGAATTCGATGGCTATTCCGTTTGGCCGCACTGGCTGAAGCTGGAGCGGCACAACAACCATTTCGTCGGGTACGAGGGGGACGATGGACTTACCTGGCGCAAAGTGGGAGAAGCGGATGTGCCCAGCGCGGCCGGGTCGCTTGATGCGGGAATGTTCGCCGCGCGCAGCAGCGCCCGATTCGAGAACTTCAAGATTCAATCCAATGAAAGTCGGTAGCGGCAGTATTTTGTGAAGCGCTAAACAGGCTTATTGGGCAGACGAGCTTTACTATGCCGCAGGTCCATGGCAATCGGTTCACCAGGTGTGATTTCGCAGATTGCCAGCGTGGTTACCGCGGACACCACAAAGCTAAGGAAGAAAGAAAGGACAAATGGCATCTCTCGCTGCGGCGTTTCATTGGTCATACTGTTTGCAGGGCAATTCGGAAGCCAATCGGCAGATGCCCTGGATTCGGCGCATTGTTGTCGCATACGCCTTGGAACCTTATCTGACTGGTTACTTTCGGGATGGCGTTTAACCCATTGCGTACTGCTGCTGCAGGCAGTTGCCTGCCCCGCACCATCTGGCGTCCGAATTGTACTCTGCCCGCGGGGATCGGGCCGCGCGTTCAAACTCTAAATCTTTATTTTGCGCGTATCCCGATCCCGGCAGCCTAACGGCCGCGTTCAAAGAGCTCTACTGCTATATCTCCAGGCATTAGTACGTGATCCGTGCCGGACCAACTCGCGTCCTCCCACTCGGCTGACTTCAGCGCGTAATTGGGCGCCATCACTCTGACCTTCTGCGCAACGTCCGTTGGATTCCAAAGAGTCACGGCCATCTGATTCCCATTCACAAAGGCATGAGAGGTGATCCGGTTGTTGTCGCAGAGGAAGTTCTCCGTGTCCACGAAGCGGCCTTCCAAAAGGAGTTCCCGATGGGTGGTGCGCAGAGCGTTGAGTCTGCTGAGGTGGCGGGCGAGAGCCGGGTCCGTGGCATCGCCCGGATTGGCATCGATGCGCCAACCGATCGTAAAAGCGTAGCTCAACTGTGCCCGGCGATTGCCAGGTCCGCCGCCGCGGTTCGTGATCACCGGCTCAGGGAAGGTATATCGCAGCAGTTCGCCAAAGGACTCGGGCTCCGGCCAGAACCCAATCCCGTGAGCATGGACGATATCCACCCAACCCATGTAGCAGTCGGTAGCGAGTTCCACGACGAAGGCAAAGTCAGGATCGCGGGATTTGATCAGTTCGCGCAGACGCTGCATATTCCGGACCTTGCCCGGTCCCGCGGCAAGGGAGGGTTTGCTGTGAGGATGCTCCGTCGAGTAACAGATGTAGGGAGGCCTGCCTCCCATTTGATCGAACAGCATTCCCTGGGCCCCAAAGCCCTTTACCATTTCAAACTGGGAGGCCAACTGCTCATACCATCCGGCCGCAGACGGACATGCTACGTCGAAGTACTTGTTCCGCATGACATTGAGCAGCGTGCCCTCACCACCCCCGCCATAGGTTTCGCGATATTCAGACCCCCAAATATCTATGGCTACGATCGATTTTCCCTTGGTGCGGTAGAAATCGGTGCTTGGATCGATGAGGTGACCCTGCGTGTAAAGGATGGTCCTGCCGCCCTCGCTCTTGATTTTGGCGATGGCTGTCTTCAAGCCTTCGGCACCTCCCATGGCCTCATCGGGGTCGTATTCCGGATAAAGGTTATCGAAGCCTTGTTTCACCCAGCCGAAGTAGTTCACGACGTTCATCCCCACGCTGCGCGCCTGTTCCCAAACAACCGGCAAGTCGGCATAGACACCCCTGATATGACCGGATTGGAGCTTCATGTTAGTGAGCATCCAACCCGTTGTTCGACGAATCCATTCCGGAGGATTGGGTTTTTGCATCCAGGTGTTCGTCCACGTGCGGTAGGTATGCGCCGCATCGTGCCAGTCACCCCGGTACAGACGAAGGACGACCGGCTCCGAGGTCCAGCTTTCACCAGCCTTCACGAACGGATACTTCACGATCGATGTGGACAAGGTTTTGTCACGCTCAGCTGAGACGCTCAGACACGTGGTCATGAGGGTCCTATCATGACTGCCAACATACAAGCCCTCGCTGCCGTTATTCAGCGTGAACCATTGCATGCTGGCGGGGAAGGGATAGGTGAGATGAAGCGAGGAAACATCCCCACGCCGGTTGCCGGCAGCGGGCCCTACGGCGGCGTTCGATAACTTGGCATAGGGATCCGCAATCCGGCGCCCGGCCGCCTCAGGCCAGTAGAGGGTATCGGCAGCCTGCCCCAGGCCCAGATTTCCGATGCCCGAGATCCAAGGTATCCAGATCTCCGTGATTTCGACAGCTTTGTCTGTTTCCCGATTGTTGATCGTCGCCGTCCATACTAGAGTGTCTTCCCCCAGAGCGACATGAAGAGTCAAGCCGACCTGTAGTTCGCGGGTCTGGCCCTCCCGAGCGACGTGCGCCTTCAAGCTTGCGTAGGAGATGACCAGGCTGCTCTTCTCCTGGCGGACCTGGGCCGTTTGCGCATCAGGGTCGATCGCCAGATCGAGCGCACCGGTCATGGGAGTGCCCGATCGATAATACATTCGCCACGGCGCATGACTGCCGCCGCTTACGTAGTCATTTCCCGTTTGACGGTTCGTGAGCTTTACAAGGTGGCCCTGAGCATCAAGGACCATCGCGATCTTATCGTTCGATACTTCGTATTGGGTGAGCTGGCTTGCTTGCGCGAGAGGCAGCAGCAGCGCGACTGCGCAGAGTAGTGTGAGAGACGCTCGTTCCATAGATTCCCTTCTTCATTCCCGCCTCCTTGATTGCCTTGCTGATGTTATAGACCGCTTATGATTGACTCCACAAAAGTAGCGCAGCGGCAAATTCGGCACTGCACCACGACAACGGCGATGCGGGGCTACAGTCACTGCCATCCGGAAAGATATGTTCCGGCATCAATCCATAAGAATTTGAATTACGGATCATCCAATCAATGAAGTCTTTTGCAGTGGCGTTTTTTCCGCGCAAAGACTGGTACTCCGCGGCGGCAGCGGTAGTAAACAAGAAGACTCCGTGACCGTAGTTTGCTAAGCCTGGGTCAGGTGAGTCGAAATACTGCATACCGCCTCCCAGCTTGACGGTATTGTTGGCATAAAAGATGTTAGATAACTCTATCTCGCGATGGTTCGGGTAGCCCCAAATTACCCCCACATTGGCGGTTGTGTCCCACAGATAGATCTCCTGCCCGGATCGGTCCGTCCCACTTACGCTATTTGCTCCCTTTGTGCCGATGAAGCGCACATCCGCATACGTCTGCTGCGTTTTGTCGAACATCTTAGGTAGGGCCGCCGAAATCTTCCGCGCTGCTGCACCGTAGGTGTCGGCCTTTTCCTTGTCTCCCAGCTCGCGAGCGATTTCTGCCGCAGTCTTCAAGGCGGCGGCACAGGTCATGTTAGTAGCCGGCAAGTACCCGGTCCATTCGACGATGCCGCCCTCCCATAACAGGCCATTGGCGCTGATGTGGCTTACCAGGAAGTCAGCCACTCCATACATGAATTTCGTATCCGCTAGCCAAATACCATTCTTGTGGTGATATTCGTTCAATAGATAGATGTAGTAACCGTTTGCGTCCCACTCCGGCTCGTCAAAGCGCGCCCCACTCCCAGCATCGACCGCTTTGGCATGCGCATCATAACGGGCGTACCACTCGCCCGGCGACTTCATCGGTATTTGGGGCTTCGCCCAGAACTCTATGATTTGCTTTGCCTCTTCAGCGTGACCCGTAAGCAAAAGAACCCGGGCGCACATCATGGCGTCGCGCGGATAGAGCTGCGGCATGTTGTTCGTGACGAATTGTCCCGTAACATCGGCTGGGATCTGGCCATTGAGATTGACTGACTTGAGGCAATAAAGATTGCGTTTGTAAGCCTCGAGATACTGTGCAGCCTGAGGGTTGCTGCTCTTGAAAACCGGCAGCCGGCCGGCATTCATCCAGGAATTCCAATAGTCATTCGCGGTACTCGCAAGGTCTCTCTTTTGCCGCAATGATCGAACTTTGGAGAGGGCTTCGGATGGCGATGAAGCAGGTATCAGCAACACTTCAGCGCGCGATGCTTCACCGCCCAAGGCGCCGGTTACAAAGACCGTCTCTTGGTTGACGGTGACCTTGTCTGTTCGAGATTTGGGCGCGACCGCCAGCACAATTCCGTTCGACCAAACAGCGACCGCAATATTGTCCTCCTCGTGAAACGAAGTCAGCGTTATGTCCCCATCAGTCTTGATCTCCCTTCTCAAGCGAGCCTGAAATTGATAGCGGCTCCTGGCGCTTGCCCCGTCCGCACTAAGCGAGAGCACAGCCGCATTCGCGGGGTGTATGAAGCAAAGAACGTTTTTTGCAGAGCCATTGGAGAGACGGGTCTGAGTTTGCGTCGTGAAGAAATTCTTCATGCCTACCGATGCGGCAGCGGCAGACTCTAGCGGCTTACCATCCTGGTCAAGCAAGTTGAAGCTTGTCGAAGCAACATAATCCGCCGTGTAGTCTTTAAAATAAAAGTGCTGTATCCCTTCGTTGTGCGTCAAGGCAGAGATGCGATGGTCATCCGAATAGACCGCAGTAAGCTGGCCGTCGCCGAGAATGGCGTATCCCTTCCACGGACGTTTCGAATCGCTTTCTTGCGCGAAGGACAACGAACTGATGAAACAGGCCAGTAGCGTTATCAAGCCGTACTTTCTCACTATTGCCAACATGGGATGATTCTAAACCCGACGGTCCTTGACCTATCCACCCGCGACGTATCCACTCCGCTAGTCTCAGGAAGGCAACTATGGGATCAGCGCGGCGACGGCACGGTTAGTAACTCGGTCGTCTTTCCACTCGCCAACTGTTTGATAGACTTGGTGCGCTTGGATCCGGCATGTTACCGGACGATCTTCTATCAGAGGGCTCCCGTTGAAACCCATTGCTCGTGCTTCGCACTTCCTGTTCCTGCTGTTTGCGCTTCTTTTGCTGGCCGCGGCTACAGTCCCGGCGTTCGCTCAGATACCGGCAAACCACATTCGTATCCACTACCATCGGACCGATGGCAATTACAGCGGCTGGACCGTTTATGCGTACGACGACACAACCGAGAATACCGGCAACTATGGCGGCGGTCCGGTTCAGGTAGCCGGTGCCGACAGCTATGGCGCTTACTTCGACGTGGGTGTCAATGCCAGCCCTCAGGTCGTCGGCCTAATTATCCATAACCCCACTGCTGCGGGCGGAGATCAAAAAGATCCTGGCCCTAACACATTCGTGGATCCTTCCTCAGAAGGCAAAGAATATTGGGCGGTGTCAGGCATAGCGAAGCTCTATACCAGTGCCCCGAACCTAAGTAATGTGACAGCCCTGCTTCCAGGTTATGCGCGAATTCATTACTATCGGCCCGACGGGAACTATGCCAATTGGTCGGTTTATGCGTATGGCGACACCGAAGAACCTACCAGTAACTACTTCGATGGCCCCACTCCTCAAACGGGCGCCGACTCTTATGGCGCGTATTACGACATCAAGCTGACCGCGACCCCAGCCAATCTGGGATTCATCGTTCACAACGTCGCGACTAACACGAAAGATCCTGGGCCGGACATGAATCTGGCGACATTCTCTGCAGATCAAGGCCAAGCCTGGGTGATCTCGGGCGATTCCACCGTATTCCTTACGCAACCCACTGCGGGTCAAATTGCGGCCGCCGGTTTCTTTACCCGTCAGGGGTTCTGGATTGACCGGACGACAATCGCCATTCCCGCCACGGGTTTGAAATCGGGTTCAACTTACTCGCTCCTTTATTCGCTGAGCGCGGGCTTAACGATCACGAGCAGCGGAGCTATCGGCGGCGGCACGGCGATTGCCTTGACGCCGGCGCCGAGCGGATTCACTTCGGCCGAAGCCGCTCAGTTTCCTCAGCTGGCGGGTTATGCAGTATTCCATTTGCCGGGCTCCGCCCAAGTCAGCACACTCGAGCAGGTGTTGACAGGACAGTTTGTGGTTACAGGGACGGATGCTAGCGGTAGCCCGACGTACGTCACGGGCGTGCAAAATGCGGGCGTGCTCGACGATCTCTTCTATTACCCGGGACAGTTGGGCGCTGTCTTTTCGAACGGCCAGTTGTCTATCAGCGTTTGGGCGCCCACGGCACAATCGGTAAAGTTGCTGCTCTACACTCACGCGGGCGATACCACTCCGGCGCAAACCGTGGCGATGACCGCGGCCAATGGCGTCTGGACCGCGGCGGCACAAAACTCATGGAAAGGCGAGTACTACCTTTACGACATCACCGTCTATGTGCCTAGCCTTCAGAAGATCGTCGAGAACTTCGTCACCGACCCTTATTCTGTGGATCTCGCTCTGAACGGAGTAAAGACCCGCATCACGGATCTAAACGATGAGTCGACCAAGCCGGCAGTTTGGGATACCAGCTCTTCACCTTATCTAAGCTCGATGAAGGATATCTCTGTTTATGAGCTTCACGTCCGGGACTTCAGCACCGCTGACACCAGCGTTCCGGCCGAATACCAAGGAACTTACCTTGCGTTTACCGATCCGTCCACCTACGGCATGACGCATCTGCAACGGCTCGCCAAGGCCGGTTTGAAGGCCGTCCATCTATTGCCGACCTTCCACATGGCAAGCGTGAACGAAGACAAGTCCACTTGGACAAATCCGAAGGGCTTATCGCCGAATCCTCCCGATGGCACCCAACAACAGGCCGCGGTAGCCGCCGTTCAAGGCACTGACGATTACAACTGGGGCTACGATCCTGTTCACTTCTTTGCTCCCCACGGAAGCTACGCCTTTAACCCCGATAACCGCGTCATGGAATATCGGGAAATGGTTTTAGGCCTGCATAACGCCGGGTTACGAGTTATTCAGGATGTGGTCTTTAACCATACGTCCGCCAGCGGGCAGGCTACCTTTTCCGTGCTCGATCAAGTCGTACCTGGTTACTACCAACGGCTTGACGCAAGTGGAAATGTGGAGACTGGGAGTTGCTGCTCCGATACGGCCAGCGAGCACCGCATGATGGACAAGCTGATGGTGGATGCGACTGTTCTTAACGCGAAGCAGTACAAAATCGACGGCTTCCGCTTTGACACGATGAGCCTCCATTTCGTCTACAATCTGCAGCACATACAGCAGGGGCTGGCGCAACTTACTCTGGCGAACGACGGGATTGACGGCTCGAAAATCTATCTTTATGGCGAAGGTTTTCTAAACTCCGAGACCGCGCCGCTGGGTGTGAATGCTACACAGGTAAACCTTTACGGCACCGGCGTTGGCACCTTTAACGACAGAATCCGCGATGGCATCCGCGGCGGCAGTTCATTTTCGAATGCAACCGAACGGGTCCAGGGTTTCGCTACCGGGCTCTTCACCGATCCAAGCCTCTACACGACGGCTACCGTAGGCCAGAGTCCCTCCGACCAGCAAACGCAGCTGGCCTTGGAAGCGGATTGGATTCGTATCGGTCTTGCTGGCAATCTCCGGGACTTTACCTTTGTGGACAGCACCGGTGACACAGTCAAAGCGAGCCAGGTTCTCTACTACGGGCAGCCCGTCGGCTACACTGCCAGCCCGGTTGAAGCTGTGAACTACTGCTCAGTGCACGATAATCAAACGCTCTTTGATGCGATCCAGTTGAAGTCCGCCATTCCAGGCAGCACCTCAAACGGTGGAGATTCAATTGCTACGCGAACACGGCGCCAGGTACTCGCGATGAGCTTGATCGCTTTGGGCCAGGGTGTCCCCTTCTTCCAAGGCGCGGACGACTTGCTTCGCTCTAAGGACATGGACTACAACAGCTACAATTCCGGCGATTGGTTCAACCAGATCAATTGGATTTCTCAAGGCGACCGGCCTAGCAAGAACATTCTTGCAGAGGAGTCCAATAACTGGGGCATTGGGCTTCCCATCGGGAATGTGAATCAAAGCCAGTGGTCCTTCATGCAGCCCTTGCTAGCCGATCCGGCTTTGAAGCCTACGCCCACTAACATTTCCAGCTCCGCTGCCGCCTTTCAAGCGTTTCTCGGCATTCGCAGCAGCTCCCAGCTGTTTCGTATGGCGACGCTCACCGAAATACAGAACAATCTGCATTTCCTGAATACGGGAGCTTCGCAAACACCAGGCCTAATCGTGATGAAGCTGGACTCTAATGGCGGAAGTTACGGCACCTACAACCATATTGTCGTTGTCGTTAATGCCACCCTTGATACTGTCAACTTCCAAAACGACCAACTGAAGGGTCTTAACCTTCATCTACATCCTTTGCAGGCACTATCGCCCGATCCGCAAACAAAAGCTTCGTCCCTTAACAGCACGCTAGGAACGGCAACGGTTAGTGGATTAACGACAGCTGTATTCGTCGCTCAGTAAGTAAATGGACCCCTACAGCCAGCGGCTTCAAAGAAAGATGTGAGGCCGCTGGGCTTTTATATTCATATGTCAGTGACTTTGATTCTATAATCCATCCCAGGTATCTTGGAGAATTTCGATGCGCAATTTATCTTCCACATTCTTATCCGTCGCTATCTTACTTTCTGTTGTCGCCCTGCCTGGCAACGCTGCCCTAGTCGGCACTTCCGTTAGCGGATCACTGGCATTTGACGGAGATCCTTCTAACTATTTCGACCCTGGTTATGGTTTCGTGCCAGCCTCCGGTTACCTGAACGCGTCCGGCACAACGGTCACAATCTCCAATGGCGCGGTTGAATTCGGCTTCGACGATGGTTCCAGCCGCATATCAGCCGACTTCTCAGGGAATCAGGTGACTCTGAACGATCTAATCGAGACAGCCGGACCTACTAATAGCTTTCAGCTGGTCTTTACCGATCCTGCTTTTGCAGGGCAATTGCTATCATCGCTTTCCGACACCTTTCCGATCGTCTCTTACTCGGCGGTGGGCGACGTTATCACCTTCAGCTACGCCGGCGGCACGCCAACTGTTAGACAAAACCTGACCGCTACGTTTAATTTCGCTCCCACTCCCGTTCCCGAACCTTCTACTGCCGGCACCTTGTCTATCTCGGTTCTGGCAACTCTGGCATTCTTTTTAGCCCGAAAGCGTCGCCTAAGTTCTCGCAGAGTGAGTTAGAAGCTTTACGTATTCAGTTGCCCTGATGTGCAACGCTACTCAGTAAGGGACGCGTTGTTATAGTGTGTACTGTCCAAAGGCGCGGCATGAGAAAGCATTGGACTATAACGGTTGCCAGTCTCGCAGCCATCCTCCTCGTTACCGGAGCCAATGTTGGTTTCGCATGGCAGAGGAACTCTGGACAGCGGCAAGGATCAGAGCAACCGGGAACCAAGTGGACAGACGACCAACTGCAGCAGGCTGTAGCACTGGCCCGCGTGGGAAAGAAGCTAACGCCTAAGTCATGGCCTGACCACTCACGGGTGGCCGTCTGTCTGACTTTCGATGACGATACGGAATCATGGCGGTTAAGAGACGGCATGACCTCTCCCACCACTCTCTCCTCTGCGGACTTCGGCGCCGAGAGCGGCACCCCTCGTATTCTGAACATGCTCGCGCGTTATGAGGTGCCGGCAACCTTCTTTCTGACTGGTGTGGACGCCATGCTGCATCCCGGCATGGTGTCTGGAATTTTGCAGGGCGGAAGGAACGAAATAGGCGTTCATGGTTGGATCCACGAATTTCCTCCGAGCTTAGGTAGTGAGGCGGAGGAAGAGCGTTTGCTCGATAAGGCAATGGAGTATCTGACGCAAGCGAGTGGTAAGCGTCCGACCGGGTATCGTGCCCCTTCATGGGCGTTCAGTCCCTATACCCTCGACATTCTCCAGAAGAAAGGCTTCCTATATGACAGCAGTCTTCAGGCGATGGATGAGCCGTACGAGATTCTGTCGCGAGGAAAGGATACGGGCATTGTGGAGCTGGCGATCGATTGGACCTTAACCGATACTCCTTATCTAGGCCAAGAGGGCCACATGCCCTCGCCGAACTTCTTTTCCGGTTGTATAAAGAAGAGTTTGACGGCGCCTATGACGAGGGCACTATGTTCGTCTTGACGCTCCATCCTTACGTCAGCGGGCACCGCGCACCCATGCGCCACCTGAATGAGCTTATCGCGTATATGAAATCGAAGCCGGGAGTTTGGTTCGCTACCTGCACGCAGGTTACGCAATACCTGAAGTCTACCCAGCAAAGAAGCTGAGTGTCACCTCTCCACAGACGTGCCGAATAGCATTGCGGCATGGCGCGCCGAGGGTACCTTTCGCAGCGCTGTCGGGTTAAGATGCAGAGGAGGAACTTTCGGAAATGTTGATACTGATCATTATTCTCGTGCTGCTTTTTGGTGGTGGAGGAGGGTACTACGGTTACGGCCGTTGGGGATCAGGCGGTGGTGCGGGCATTGGGTTAGGAACGATCCTGATCATTCTGCTCATTGCCTATCTACTGGGAGGTTTCCGCTAACAGAAGGGCGCGGCTAATGAGCGCGCCTTACGCGTCCATAATCTGGGACGCCGCTATCAACCAATTCGGCGAAACCGGTGTCTTAAGACACGATTCCAGTATAGGATCGCGCCGGTGACTGTTAACAGCGGTATAGACAAACCCAGAGAAGCCCACAGGATCTTAACGCCCAAGCCCCAGTAAGTGCCATGGTGTAGCGGAACCTGACTCCAGATAAACCAGTCGCCGAGACTTTCATTCACCCCATAGCGCCACGCCTGAATGTACGTGCCGTCCCAGGGATTGAAGTAGAGGGTGTCCATATACTCTCTGCCGATTCCTTTGCCGCGACGCATGAATATCTCAAGCGGGGCTCGTTTGCTGTAAGGGAAGGCAACACCCTCAAGACTGGCGCCTGGATCGAGTGTATAAGCCCGGGAGACGATGGCGCTTAGATCGAGCGTCGCCTGATTAGTAACTGGCGCCAAATGAACTACTGGTGGCTTGGCGCTGATAATGGGCGAGACTCGATTTACAAGCGTGAAAACCTGACGCGACCAACCGAAGTACACACCGGAGAGCGCCCAAAAAGAGACAATAGCCAGTGTCCATAAACCAACGGCACTGTGGATATCAAAGTTGATTCGCCTCCACCGCCTGCGCCAATCCACCGTAAGTGCGCGTCTCCACACGCGGATGCCGGGCCACCAGATCACCATGCCGGTGGCGTTGAGCAGCAACAATAGGGCGCCTCCAACTCCGTTTATGGCTCGGCCCTTCGGCCCAGCTAGAAGCGTGATATGCAGGTCTTGTACGAAAGTCAGCCATGACTTCTTTCGCCGAAGCTCGCCAAGAACTCTGCCATTGGCAGCGTCGCATTCCACGGCAACTCTCCTGTGATGCACTTGGATCGTGGCCAGGAACACAGGTTCTGCTTGTGAAGGAGTAGATACGGAGAGGATCCGGGCGCCCGGATAATTCATCTCCAATCCTTCGACAACCTTGGTGAGACTGGCGACGGGCCCAGACACCTGAACGTTGCGCCAGGGGTTGACCTCAGTAAGAGCTTCCAATTCGCTTCGGAAGACCAGAATTGACCCGGTAAGTCCGATGAGGATCAAATATAGCGCCAGAACAAGGCCGAGCCAAAGGTGAATGTGAAAGTTAGCGCGCCGCACCCACATGTGCTGGGGACGTAGGAAAAACCGCCGCCCGAACTCTACCACTCAGTTAGTACCGTGAGAAGGTCTGGAGAGTTGTAGTCAGGCCTTTGCCGGACATCTTCGAATTGGATTCCGAGATGAGCGTTTTGCCGTCCGCAGACACCGTCATTTTGGCGGACGCCGTGGGCCGGTTGGGACCTTCAATTACGGCTTTATACTCTGAGGGACCCGATTTTGTAATCTTTACCGTGCCCACTTTCTTTCCTTGCGCATCCTGAACATCTGCCGCACTCCCGTCCAGGTGCACGGATGTGAATCTTGCACTTACGAAGTGTACGTTATTCAAAGGAACAGAGTAGGCAAACTCCAATCCGTCGCCCGCCTTGTAGATGCGGAGAGTAAGATCCTCAGTCGTCATTTTCTGATTATTGACGACCTGACTCGTCAGCTTCCATGTTCCTAGCAGCGGCTCAGCCGCCGGCAAGCTCGCCGCTGCAAACAGAACCAAGAGAGAGGTTCGTACTAGTCGTGCCATCACAAGTTGTCTCAACGGCGAATGTAACAATTATTATGCAATCAGTACTCAGCGAGTGAGGCGCGAGCCTTTCTTGGGCCTCTGTGTCTCAGAAAGTGAAGCGCCCGGCCAGTTGGATGGGTCGCGGACCTCCGGCTTCGGCGACTTGCATTGCGTTGATCTGACCGAAGCCGGACACGCCGACTGTCAGAGACGAGGGCGCCTGGAAGTTCGGATGGTTCAAGATGTTGGCGATCTGTGCGCCGAATTCAAAGCGAGTGGATTCGGTGACCGCAATCCGCTTGAGCAGTGACAAAGAGATCGCTACCGTCCCCGGTCCCACGACATCCCCTTGCGACGCATTACCAAAGCGGCCAATGTTGTTACCCGGGTCGGAGAAAGCATTTGGATTGATCCACTGATTCAGTGACTGTCCCGCATAAGGATTCACTCCCGCTACGGTGTCCGCTCGCCCGCCATTCGAATTCAGCTGACTGTAGCCGGTACCGGAAGGGTCGCTCAGCGTCGACACGGTCATGAAGGTACCTGTCTGCCAAAGGGCGATACCGCTTAGATTCCGGCCGCCCACAATGCGGTCCATCAAGCCATTGGAGCCATTGAGAAAGGTTTTGCCCTTGCCAAAAGGAAGTTCGTAAATAAAGGTCAGCAGAAAACGTTGGCGGCGAGAAAACGGCACATTGCCATAATCGAGGCCCGGATCATAGGGATTGCTCAGCGTTCCTCCGAACTCGTTTGCGGAGTTGAAGCTAGCGGTGCTTCCTGAGGTAGCCCTGTAGACGTTGGTCAGGTTCCGCGTGTATACATAGCTGCCTTCAAAGCTGAAGCTGCTGCTGCGCTTTTTCACGGAAATAGTTCCGGCGTTGTAGTTGCTGAAGCCTAAGTTCGTCTGATAGGCGATGTAGTTCAAGGCGGGATAAGGAACGTTGCCGGCAAGCGCAGCATAGCCTTGAGTATTTGGGTGAAGCTGATTTAGATTCACCAGCGTTCCCAGGTTCGATCCGTGATTGCCGTCGTAGGAAACACGAATGCCCGTCCCCCAGCCAAGATCGTGTTCAAACGTTAAGTTCCACTCGTCCACTTTAGGGTCCTTATAGTGAATGTTGGATGCCAGGTCAAAGAAGTAAGTGCCGGGCTGAGCGATGTTAGAAGGAAAAGAGTAAGGCGCTGAGTAGACTGGCGTGCCGTTGCTGCCAATGGAGTTCGTAAAGTGGCCGACATCGCTGGCTTCTACGGCCCAGCCATCTACCACTTGCGAAGTCAACAGCGTTTCTATGAATCTTCCATACCCGCCCCGCAGCACGCTCTTATCATTTGCGTCGATACGATACGCGAAACCTACACGCGGTGCAAAATCAGTTTTCTGGGAGAAGCGCAATGCGGAAGGGACACCGGCTTGTGCCGCCGTTCGCTTTGAACGAAGGGAAGAGTTCGGAAAGCGCGCCGATAGAGCCTGGGCCCACGGAACTAATTCCGTCGATGCTAACGAAAATTTGCCCAGGCATGGTTCCCGCAACGGAGATGTTGTTGTTGGCGTCGGTTTGAACCCCGGGCTGCGCAGTCAAGGTGGAGAAGGCGCTGGTAGAACCGCTCGCTCTAGTACCAATCGCCACCGGAAGGTCCGTCAGTTCGCGGCTTCCCTTGGTTTCGGCAACATTAGAAACGTCGCTGCTCACCACCGACGCAGTCGATTCGACGTTGACGGTGGTAGCTTGGGTGGCCAGTTGCAGTGCCACGTCCACTCGCTTGGTTTCTCGCGCGGAGAGACTGAATGATTCAACCTCCGTCTTCTGAAAACCCGGCGCTTTCACAATGAGCTGAAAAGCCCCTACGTCAACGTTTACAAGCTAAAGGAACCATCCGTCGTCTAGATAGCAGACCGTGCGGCAGCATTACCCACGATGGCGCCTGAGGAATCCTTGATGGTGCCCAGCACAGTACCGAAAGTGGACTGCGCGTTCGCGGGTTGCAGCAAGGCAAGTCCCAGCAACAGTATCAACGAACTCTGAGCAGTTGCTAGGCGCTTGGATAAAAGAGAAGAATAAAAAAATCGACTGCGAATGGAAATCAATGTTGTCCCTCGTGCTTAGCAAAAATGCACACGACGCAGTGCTGTGCTACGCTCTGCCAAAGGCAAGCCAACGGGAGCAACTGTCTGACGAGTCTCAGTGGACTCGCCGCTTCCCAAGCATGTCCCGCCCGCCTTATTAGCTACCTCTGTTATGAGACTCTTCTGCATGCGTCTACTTGCGCCCACGTCTTTGCTTGCGCTTACTTTTCTTGGGGCAACGCTAGGTAGCGCTTTCGAAATACCAAAGAGCGAGGGGCCAAAGTCGCCTCTGGAGCCGGGCATTCCAGTAAAGAGTGAACTAATTGTCAAGAAGTGCGGCACGTGTCACACCGCCGATCCCCAGGGTAATCTCTCGCGCATTTCTTGGCTACGAGAACCACGCCTGAAGGCTGGGAGCAGGCCGTGAAACGGATGATGCGCTTGAACGGCGTTGCTCTTAGCGCTGGCGAAGCACGCGATATCGTACGCTATCTTTCTACCGCGCAAGGTCTTGCGCCCGAGGAAGCTGCACCCGTGATGTATGTTGCGGAGCGCAGAAGCATAGATGAGCAGTTGCCCGCACCCGTCGAAGGCGTTTGTAATGCCTGCCATGCATACGGGCGCGCCGCTTCCTGGCGACGGTCGAAGGAAGAGTGGCAACTGCTTTACAATATGCACATTGGATATTTCCCCTCGTCGGAGCTGACGAGTTTCATGACGCCTCCGCCGCCTCCCGGAAGTCCGGAACCTGCTCCTGGTACAGACACCAGACAACCATACGAGAAAGCTATCGAGTATCTGGCAAAAACCTTTCCGCTACAAACGCCCGAGTGGGCCAGCTATCAAACGACAGTGACGGACCCCAAGCTTACCGGCCGTTGGTTAGTAGCAGCGTACAAATCCGGCGACAGTCCTTATTACGGTGAGGTCACCGTCGATGCTACCGCTAATCCGAACTTGTTCACGACCCATACTCGCCTTACGGCGGCTAAAAATGGATTGCTGACAACGCGTGAAGGTCAAATGACGATCTATGGCGGATATGCCTGGCGCGGGCGCTCCGAAGATCCCCACGCTTCTAATGACCCGGCTTCCGCCAAGGCGGTACGAGAAGTGATGATGCTCTCCCGCGATCAGGCGGAAGCGAGCGGCAGATGGATTTGGGGCGAGTATCAGGAGTTCGGGCTGGACGTAAAAATGTATCGAGCTACGCCGGGAATAAAGATACTTGGCTTAGACACCCCGAGTATTGCAGTCAGCTCTACTCCGACCGTGCAGATATTCGGCGCTGGTTTCCCCGCGACCGTGACTGCAGCTGATTTAAACTTCGGGCCCGGCGTGTCGGTGCAGAGCGTTTCCCCGGTCAATGCAAGTTGCTTGAAGGTAACCCTTGCCGTGGACAAAACCGCCCGACCCGGTAGACGAGATGTCTCAGTGGCCGGAGCGGTATTGCCGGCAGCTTATGCAGTGTTTGATCATTACGACTATTTGAAGGTGTTGCCGGATACGGCAGTTGCTCGCTTGGGCGGAATCAAATTGACAAAGGGTTACGTGCAGTTTGAAGCCGTCGCATACTCAAACGGGCCCGATGGCAAGCCGAACACCGCCGATGATGTGCCGCTCGGTCCAGTCCCGGCCACTTGGCGCATGACGGAGTTCTATGGTGTTTACGGCGACGACGTGAAGTTCGTCGGCAATATCAACTCCGAGACCGGCCTTTTCACGCCTGCTCATGAAGGGCCTAATCCGGAGCGCCGGTTCTCGCGAAACAATTACGGCGACGTTTGGATAGAAGCCGAAGTGAATAAGAATCTGCCGCCCGCGAAAGTGCTTGGTGAGAAATCCAAGCCGATTACAGGAAGAAGCTATCTGATTGTCACCGTTCCACTCTATGCACGCTATGACCAACCAGAAGTGGCGCCCGAGAGCCGAACTCACTGATTGTATCCTGTGATCACACCACTCCAGACGTTTGTCGGAAGGAAATAAGAATGAAGCATCTTCGTCCCGTAAACAAGAAGCGCTTCGAATCAAAAGCGAACTGGAGGCGACCGCGGGCGACGTGTTTGCCTTACAGGAAGACGGTTTGAACGGAATGCCGAAGCAGAAGCCACACATTCCCAAGGGCTGTTCGTTGGCCTTCTTTCCAGGGTGGGAAGTAGACGCCGCCGGGGGCACTGCGGGTCTTTGTCAACCTGTGGAACGGGATATCTATGACTGTTACATCACGTGTTTCTGGCCGGCGCAGGTGCCCGATCACCTGAACGGTTATCCCGATTGGACGAGTAAGTGTGCGGCCGCCACAAAGGACTGGCGGAATCTCGACTTAGTTTTCCCCTAGAGCTCGGACAGGAACGAACAATGCAAAATCCAAGCTCTCTGCTCTTTGCGGCGCTTCTTGCGTCTAGCTCATTTGCCGCCAGACCTGAAGCATCTGCTTCCGCGCACGGAGTTTCTTTCTTGGGCGCGTGGCCCCATCACATCCTCGTGATTGACGAGCAGCACGAACAGGTGGTGGATCGGATTGATATCGGCGACGACGTACCGATGCAGTTGATGCTCTCGCCCAGTCATAAGAAGCTCTACGCGGTTACATCGCGCAATAGCGAGATAGTGACTGTGGATATTCAAACCCGCAAGATGGTGGACTCGTTTCATCTGGACGAAGGGGGAATGCAATATCGTTTAGCGACCGGCGCGTTAGATTCGGATGGCAAGCTCATGTACACCATCGTGAGGCCGACAGTGAAGAAGCAGGATCGCTTCACTATAGACAGCCCTAAGTTTCTGGTTATCGACCTTGCCCAACATAAGATCGTTCGATCGGTGGAGTTTCCAACAGACGCAGACGCCTTCGGGTTAGGCGGATTGTATGTCGAGTACGCGTTGCGCTTATCTCCGAAAAGTAAGTACTTGTATATGTTTCGAAGCGATAGTATTCTAGTGTTCTCTACCGCTGACTTCAAGCAGATAGATAAGATAGAGTTGGCGAAACCCATGTTCCCGGGTCTTCAGTCGGTTTCCTTGAACCTGGGCAATGACGCCGATCGTTACCCCGGGTTTGTTACTTCCGTATTTGTCGCTGCCGATCCGGTGGTTCACAGGCCGGTCTTTGGCATTGCACGTATGAACCTTAGTACGCGTGAAATCGATTTCAAACCAGTTGGTCCTTATACTAATCGAATTATGAATCTCTGGGTGACGCCGGATAGGAGTAAGGGATATACAGTCTCGATCACGGGCTCGGAAGGCAATAAGAGGAGCGAGTTCTGGGTGTTCGATATGAATACGAATCAGCTTATCCGTAAAGCGGAGTTTCCAGGGCGCAGAAGGTTCGATGTGGCTCTGTCACCGAGCGGCAAATCTCTTTATATTTACGTCGCGGGTTACCAGGTCGAGTGCTACGATCCGGAGACCTTGAAGCTGACTAAGGTAATCGATCTAAATGCGGATTCGACCTCAAACATGGTCATGATTCCCGGTGTGTAGATTTTATTCCCGAACGCTTTTGAGATTTACTATTCGATGATGATCGAGCTGCCTTCAACCGCCACATCGGTATTGGCAAACAGCTCTCTCGTCTTGTTCTGTATATCAGCCATTATCGTGTCTGTGTGACCTGGGTCGTGGTGAAAAAGCACCAGGCGCTGAACATTGGCTTCCTTGGCAATCCTGGCGGCTTCGCGCCACGTGCTATGGCCCCAGCCACGACGCCCGGCTCCCTCATATTCCTCTGGCGTGTACTGTGCGTCATAAACCAGTAGCTTCGCATTCCGAGCTGACTCAATCAGAAGGTGATCACTACTCGGGTTGCCATGCTCGAAATCAGATGCATAGAGGATGAATCCACCAGTGGGCGATGCAATTCGATAACCGGTGGCGCCTTGGGGATGATTGAGAGGTACCGGATCCACCTGCAGTTCACCCAGCGCCAGTCCGCGAGATGGCACCGCGAGGTACTCTTTCTTCGAAGCCGTCTCCTCCCAGCCCACTGGAAAGTAAGGAGGCCGCATCAACTGGCGTAGCCTCTCGCGGATCATCTCTCCCGAAGCAGAATTCAAGAACTGCAGGTGAGAATCAGGACGATACAGAGGCTCAAAGAATGGCAATCCTTGCAGATGATCCCAGTGAAAGTGCGAGAAGAGGATGGAGATGGTCCGAGGCGAATGGTCCCCTTCCAGGAGCAGCCGCCGGCCGCACCCTTGGATTCCGGTTCCCGCATCAATGATTAATACTTGACTGTCGCTGCGGACTTCAACGCAGGCCGTGTTGCCACCGACGCTAAGATTGGCGATTGCAGGCGTAGGTATCGAACCCCGCACTCCCCAAAAAGTGACAACGAGGGACATCTCTCGAATTCCTCAACAAACTCTCAAGCAGACAACTGTCATGTCATCCGCTGAGTGGCGTTATCGGCCGACCCGGAGTGGCGTGATGCTGATAGATTCTTGGTCCGGTACTCGCGATCCTGTAGTTCGCCGATGCGGCGCGCATAGCCGAAGATGACCTCCGTGACGCGTTTCTGTTCCTCGGCGGGATATGAGGTTGCAGGAGCCGCGGCGCTGGAGTGACTCAAGAAATAAGTTCCTCACGTAGTTCGAGGACAGTTACCAGTTTCTGAGCTGCCGCTTGAATCCGCCGAAAATCCTGACTCCACATCGTCTCGTCGTTGGGTTCCGGTTCGGCGTTCTCAATAATCGCTGCTATGACTGGCGTCACCGATGCGCGGAGCGAGTCGGAGGCCTCATCCAGTGCGCTTTCCGGAAAAGCCGCAAGATGCTTATCGATCAGACTAGCGAGAGTACGGCCATCTTTGTGGAGCGTCTTCGCACGTTCACTGATGCGATCTTCGCCCTCATCGCTCGCTTCTTCGAGAAGGAGCTCGCTGTACCCAATGATGTGATTGATTGGCGTACGAAGTTCGTGTTTCAACATTCGAGTTTGTTCTGCGGTCATTTTATTGCTCCTTCCTTCTTAGCGTTCTTCTTCGAAATCAGATGGCCGGAGTAAGTGGCCGGGCTGCGGAGTGCGTGACAGAAGATCCGCGATCTTTTGAAGCAACCTGGCTATGTCAACAGGTTTCGTATCGTAGTCGTCAAAACCAGCCTGCAGGGCGGTCTTACGGTCGCCTTCCATCGCATGGGCAGTCAGTGCGATCACCGGGATGCGGTGGGTGGCGTTGTCCGCCTTCAGCCGACGCGTAGCCTCGGCGCCATCCAGAACCGGTAACGTCAGGTCCATCAAAATCACGTCCGGTTGACCGCCCTGCGCCATCTGGATTGCTGACATTCCATCGTGGGCAACGGTCACCTCGTAGCCTTTTTTTGTAAGTCTGCGCGTCAGCATATCGCAATTTGTCTCGTTGTCATCGACTAGCAGCAGCTTGGGCATTGCTCATCGTCTCCTGTATTAGTTGGCCGGAATCTACGCTTTGCTGCCCATCAAGGCTGGCCGGGCGTTCAGACCCTACAGACACCACGCGAGGAATTCGGACGGTAAAGACTGTCCCTATGCCTTTCTCGCTGGCAACCGTTACATCGCCGCCCATCATCTGGCAAAAGTGGCGGCATATCACCAAGCCGAGCCCGGTGCCCCCATACTTGGCGGAGATGGAACTGTCTGCCTGCGCGAAGGCAGAGAAAAGCCGCGACACTTGCTCCGGCGTCATTCCGATTCCGGTATCCGCCACCTCGAAGGTCACCCATTCTTCTCTACGACTATCCAGTTGCCGGCTTACGATCAGAGAGATCGTACCGTTGTCGGTAAACTTCGCGGCGTTGCTGAGTAGATTCAAGAGGGTCTGCTTCAGCTTGGTCTTATCCGCGGTCACTTCTCCCATGCCTTGCGAAAACGGTACCGCGACAGTATTGTTTTTCTTGGCTGCTAAAGGCTTGGCTACATCGATCGTCTCGGCGATCAAGCGATCAAGAGCGAACGTCTCAATATGGAGTTCCATCTTGCCCGCTTCGATTTTGGAAATATCGAGAACGGAATTAATCAGTAACAAAAGATGCTGCCCCGCCCCGCGAATCTTGTCCAGGTCGGCCACAAAACTGGGTTCGTTGAGGTCTTCCGCTTCCTCTTGCAACATTTCGCTGTAACCAATGATGGCGTTCAGCGGTGTCCGCAGTTCATGACTCATGTGGGCAAGAAATTCGCTTTTAGCTTGATTGGCCCGCTCAGCCGCCTCTTTCTCAGCCTGCTTCTGGCCGCGATGAGTCATCTCCTTCGCAAGGGCGCCGACCAGATGAGTGTTCTCGAGCGCGAGTGCCACTCGGCAACCCAGCGCGTGAAGCATGGAGCGATCGTGGCGCGAATAAGGCTCTTCTCCCGCGCGTTCTCCCAGGCAAATGAATCCAAGCAGTTTGCTGTCGCGAATCAGGGGTACCGCAAGTTCGCAGTCCAACGCCGCCCACGCCTGCTGCTCGGACGGCGCCACTTCGTTTGACCAGGAGTCCATGTCGTTGAAATCCAATGACTCCGACGTTCCCCCAGCCTGAAGGCGCCGGGCCGTTCCTGAATCGCAGGCAAAAGCCACACGTCCCAGGGGCTTAACCCGCCCAAACGAGTGAAACACGGAATAAGAGTCGTTGTCCAAGGCGAAGCTAAGGATGGGCGCGCATAAAAAGGCAGCATGTATGCGGCCGGACACGGCGTCAAACAGCTGTTCCGCGTCTTTGAAGCTCGTATTCTGCAGCAACTCCATCAGCTGGCCCAGCTCTCTGTTCTCGACGAAATAATAGGCGTCCAACCACTTACTAATCCTCCCGGCCAGGATGCTCTCGAGTGTAATCACGGCGAGCGCGGCCAACAGAAATTTCTTCATCTCGGAGGTGGATCCACCTGTTACCGCCAGATAGTAAACCACAGCAAATGAACTGGCTACGACAACCAGGCGGAATACCGTGAGACTGCCTTTGGCGAGAGCGGCCTGAAGGCCGGTTCCAAGCAGCGCACGAAGTCCAGGCGCGCGCCGCACAACGACGACATAGACAAGAACACAAGGAAATACATCTAACGCCAAGGCAGACGGCAGACTAATCCAGAGGGGCACATTCAACGGGTCGCGGCCACGAACCAAACCGGTCACTATTAATGCGGAAATAGGCCCGAGACTGCACAGCGAACCTACCCCGAAGAGAGCCAGCCTTCTCCTGACATCAGGCGCCGGCGTGTAAATCGCGGTGCCGATCAAACGGGCCACGAAGAGCAGTACGGCGCCGAGCGTCAAGTAAGCTAGCCACTGATAGAGGGGAATTGGCGCCAGGTTGAATAGATCGAAGGCCCGCTGTTTTAGCGAGAAACTCAACGAAAAGCAAACAGCAACCAGGAGAAACACAGCCGTGGCGAGCCATGTCAGCCGAGGCCGGCGGGCATGCCACGATGCTTTCACAGGAAAGTAAGCAGCGAATAGGAGAAACCACAATCCCAAGAGAGAACTGGCAAGAATCCGGTAAGTGAGAAAAGGAAGAGGTAGAAAGCGCTCCGCGACTCGCACGTGAAACAACTGCGAGAACGTCAGCATCATTCCGAACAAAAGCCAGGCGCGCACGTCGTTCGGGCGGCCCACCAGCAAGACGGCTCCGAGACTAAGTGCAATGGCTGGACCAATCACGTACATAGCGATGGCCATGACCCATTGGGAAAGCAAGGACGGAGTTCGCGAGAGTGGCGCAAGGCGTACCGAACTCTGTATTGGTTTGCCGCGCCGCTCTAAGACCACCGCCATTGAATCTCCCGGATGCTGGATGGTCAGTGGCGACCACAAGGTATCCATTCCCTTCAGGGGACGGCCGTTGATGGCCAGCAAACTGTCACCGGCATGAATGCCGGCCTGTTGAGCCTCGTTCTCCACCTCAAGGACGCGGCGATAAGAGTCGATCTCGAATGGCGTGCGCGGCAGGGTCTGCGGGGAAGCGTAGTACCAGAGAACCCGATACGAGTACGCTGCTTGCCAGCCTGCCGTGACTACTCCCAGCGCCGCCAGCAGCAACGGAATCCAGGAGATCTTTCTAGGCGTTGCCATGGCTCCTCGATAGCTGCGTCTCGAGAGAGTTCGGGAAGGCGCTCAGCGGTTTCCTGAAATAGCGTTCGTAGCGTTGCGCGAAGGCATCCTGCACGGATAGGCCGGGATTCTTCGCAACCAAACGGGCCGAGGCGCCCTTAACGAAGTAAGTATCCACCTCCCGCCCTTCTTTAACAGGCACGTTTTCCTGTTTCTCACATTCGAAAAAGTCGCGGACTCGCGCGTAAGTGGCGGCCGACAGGTTCACTTGATTGGGGCGGCCTACCGACTCGATCCGAGCGCCAAAATTCACCGTATGGCCCCAGATGTCGAATGCGAACTTACGAATTCCAACTACGCCCGCAATGACCGGTCCGGTGTTGACGCCGATGCGCAGCCGCCACCCGACTTGAGAGGTCTCAGCCAACTTCTCAACGGCCTTGATCATCTCAAGGGCGGCTAAAACACAGTCCACTGGATTCGACGAACTTCGGATGGGAAGGCCGCCGGCGAACATATAGCAATCGCCGATGGTCTTCAGTTTCTCGAGCGCATACAAGCTCATAATGCGATCGAAGGCGGTGAAATACTCATGCAGAATATGCACTAACTCGTCGGCTGGAATTTCTTCGGTCGATAACGAGAATCCGACGATATCTGCAAACGCAATCGTTACGTCTTCAAAATACATGGGCTGCACGGATCCCGTATTTTGCAATTCCGTGGCAACGGTCTCTGGAAGAATGTTTTGCAGCAGACTATGCGAACGGTGGCGCTGTTCTTCAATTTCGACCAGCAGCTGCTTTAATTCAGCGGCTTTTTGCGCATCCTGATCCCAAAGCCGCTTGCGTTCTAACAGGACGTTGATGCGCGCGTTCAACAGCACCCGGTTAAAAGGCTTCAGAAGATAGTCGTCCGCTCCCATCTCGACACAGCGCACCACGCTTTCGATGTCATCGACGGCAGTGATCATGATGACCGGCAGATGCTTGAGTTTCGGATCGCTTTTAATTTCCGCCAGAACTTCATAGCCATCCATGTCCGGCATCATAATGTCCAGCAGCACAAGATCGAACGGGTAGCGCTGCAGCATTCGCATCGCATGTCTGCCGCCTTCGGCCAACATAACCTCGCGTCCGTCCCGCAACAGACGGCGCGAGAGGACATCGCGATTATCTTCGTCGTCGTCGACAACAAGAACCAAGCCGCGAACAGCTAGCGCCGGGACACTGGAGCCAGTGTCATGTCCGGCGTCGGCAGGTTTACTTTTGGCCCCAACTTCTTGTGTTCTGAGTTTCCGGACATCCCGCAGGAAATCTTTGGCAGCGGAGCAAACCTTGGCAATATCGGCAGTTATATCCGTCGCGACCTTTTCGGCCGGTAGCCCCTCCACAAGCCGGATCAATTGCACGCCACCCTCTTCCAGTCCTGGAGCAATCTCCTCGTACGAGATCTCGGTGCGCTTAGTATCGGAGGCAGAGCCTACCGCCGCCAAGATGGCTTGACAATGGTTGAGAACCTTGAGTAACGTGGATGCCAGCTTTTCGTTCTGGATGAGGGCGCGACGCTCCAAAATGGATTCGGCAGAGGACATCAAGCGATGCAGCGGCGCACGAACCGCACGCCGAGTTTCGACGATTCCTATGTTGGGGCGGACCTCCGTCATAATCTAATTAGCCGACTCCTGTTCCTACGCGCGAGCGGACGCGCCGCGAGTTCGATAGTCACCGCGTAGCCGCTTCAAAAGCTGATCGAAGCGCACCGCTGCCATCGACACATCCTCCAGTTCCTGGTCGTCTATTTCATCCACCTCTGAATCCTGCTGGTGACTGCCGTAGCCGAAACGCCCTACCGTCACGTACAGACGATCGGCCAAAAAGTTGGCGATCGCCCGGTAGAATCTAGCGGCGAAAGGACCATCTGCCTGAAGTTTACGCGAAAGAACACCGCGGTCCAGAGATAAGAGCAAGCTGTCCTCGGTCGCGATCACGGACGCAGACGGCGGCCTGGCGTTTACAAACGACATCTCGCCGACAATCTCACCGGAAAGCAACTTTGCGATTTCCTGCCCACGCGTGCCCCCCACTCGAACCGAGAGTTCGCCCTCAAGCATGATATGCAGATGCGCAATCGCTTTGCCTTCTTCGATGAGCACCGATTCGGCTGAAATGCTATCGACCGTCCCCTTTTGCGCCATCCATTCGATATCGGCGTCTTCAAGACTGCTCAGAATGTAGAGTGCTTTTCGCATAGTTTGTTCCTACCGCTCACCGGGCTGCATGACGCAGCCACCATTGGCCATTCCACATCGGAAGACGCCCTTAGTGCGTATCTTTCAGCAAGCATACGGGGTGCGCCGCCCGCCGCCAACTCATCAATAGTCATCGAAGCGATGGCCACCAGCGCTCTCGGAGTCGAGCAGTATGGGCCAAGGCTGCTGTCAAATTCCTCCACATTCCAAGCAGCCTGCCGGACAAGTTGCATCAGGCGCCGGAATGCCCCGTCACAAAGCGGCGGCGCCCCCCGATAATTTTCTAGACGGCCGCCTTCGCGGTATTCCGGGTAGCATTCCAGGCCCAAAAACCGCAGCATCCATTCAGCGCGAAAACATCCGAAGGCGCTCCGGAGACCAGCGTAGTCGGCCATCATTTCATCCAGAAGATTATTCTGCATGGAACCGAACACCCGCCGGGTAAAGTAGTGCGCGCACTCGTGCTCCAGCCGAATCGTTCTGGAGCGGGTGATCCATTCCTCATCATCAAGGCCGAGACTGCACGCTTGGACGCCCGAGTAGGGGCCATTGCTCAAAACAATGAAACGGTCCTGATAGAGCTCCCGTTGTGCCTTGACACGCGAGAACTCAGCTAACCATCCGTGCTCTGTGCCGCCGGAGCTCAAAAACTCTTCTTTGCGCAACCGGATGCGATGCCAATTGTTATACCCGGAGACCATGGTCGCGCCCATAGAAGTGCGGACCGGGACAAGTTCGTTCTTGCTTGTAAACACCCGCACCAGCGTTTCAAAATCGGCTCTGTACTCGGCCGTGAGAATCCCGATTCCGCCGGCAAAGGAATCGTAAATAGTAATTCGACAAGCCTCCGGGTGCTGCAGTAAAGCGCCGCCGCGGACGGCCACCGCGGGTACCACTCCCTTGCGAGTGGCGGCCTGGTAAACTCCATCCTCACTGATGCCCGTCTCTACTGGGAATGCAAGTTGTAACAGTTTGAAGCGCACCGGCTCAATGCTGCCGGCTTCCGCAGTCCATTCGGCGTAGTTCCTCCAAACATCAGCGAATGGCTCGTCGGGCAATGGAAATCGGGGTAGGATCTCCGGAATTTTGAATTTGTTCTCCGCATACGCCAGCAGTTCTGCGGCTTCCTCCTCCGAAGCTCCGGCCAACAGCAGGCTCTCTTTGCGCGAATCGCCAGGGCTCTTCATAGCGTCTGCCGCTCAGCCAGCCTCCGGAACAATCCATCCTGCGCAACCAGTTCAGCGTAGGTACCGTTCTGAACGATTGATCCTTTATCCAGAACGAAAATTCGATCGGCGTTGATGATGGTGCTGAGGCGATGCGCAATGACCACCCGAGTCGCCTGTAAAGCATCAAGACTTTTGGTGACGATTTCCTGCGTGCGATTATCGAGCGCGCTGGTGGCTTCGTCGAAGAACAATATTCTTGGCTTGGCGACGATGGCGCGTGCAATCAACAAGCGCTGCCGCTGGCCTCCCGAGATTCCGCCGCCGCCGTCCGCAATATGAGTGTGCATCCCCATCGGCATTCGCCGGACGTCCTGATCGAGACCGGCCGCGCGCGCCGCTTCCCACGCATCGTCAATGGTCAAAGGCGCGGAACCTACGATGTTGTCGAAAATACTGCCGCTTACAGGCTTGCTGGTTTGCAGAACCACGCCGATCTGGCTTCTCAGGGATTGAATGTCCAAGCCTGCAAGTTCTTGCCCATCGAAGTAGATTGCCCCCGACTCTGGCGTTTCAAAGCCCAATAGCAGGCGGAAGAGCGTAGACTTGCCGCTCCCGGAAGCTCCCACAAACGCCACAAACTCACCAGGTGTAATCTTCAGGCTGATATCCCGCAAGACCGGCGGAGCATCCACCTTGTACCGGAACGTGATGTGGTTAAGTTCAAGCGAACCGTTGAGACGGCCGGGAGTGGTTTTGTTTTCGGTGACCTCCGGAACGGAATGCAGAATAGGCAGCGCGCGCTCGAATAGAGGAATGACTGCTAACGCGCTGACACTCGACACACTGAGTGTCAGAACGGACCCAAGAAACTGGCTGAACGCCGCGAGAAAGGCAACCAGATCACCCGTCGTCAAGTCCGCCGAAAAAGAAGGAAACGCGGAATAGCACAGGAAGAACAGACCATAGCAAAAAAGCGGGTAAACCGCGGTAACCACCGTCAATCGATTCGTGATGCGCCGCGCACTAGTCGAAATTGTCTTGAAGCTGGAAAACTGCCTTCCCCAGGAAGCGAATGCACGCGTTTCGGTAGCGGAGACCCGGAACTTAGCGATGCCCGTGACAAACTGCAGCAGGGTACTCGAAATCTTCCCCTCAAGCCGCATCAAGTCCCGTTGCTTGGCAAGCCGCGCCAGACCTGTGGTGATTGAAATCACGCACGCGCAAGCCACCAGCGCGGTGGCGACCAAGGCCAATCTCCAGCTGTAGTAAAACAACATCGCGTAGCTGAAGATTGAGAAGATGCCGGACAGCATGGCGTTCAAAGTTGTGCCCGTAAGGACTTCCCGGATCTTCGCAATCCCCAGGCTGCGCTGGGCCAGATCACCGGAGCTGTAATCCCGGAAAAAGGAAACCGGCAGGCTCAGCAGACGGTCCCAAACCGCGGCCTGCACCTTAGAGTCCATTCTTCCCTGCAGGCGCAGCACTGCGTATCCTCTTGCCAGGTTCAGCATGGCCGAGGCTAGTGCGGCGATGACCAGGAACGCGCACATTTGCGCAAGAGCGGTACGCTCAGCGCCAGGAATGAGTTGGTCAAACACAATGCCCGTCGCATACGGCACCAGCATCGCCAGCATTCCGGTCGCGATACCGGCAAATACAATAAGCGAAAACTCTCGAGATGTGCCACCAAGCGCGAAGCGCGCCAGCTCTCGGGCCGTCAATGACACTGCCGGAAAAGGCCGATAAAAAACATAACCTGATGGGTTAATTTTTTCGGCCGTGACAGGGGTCAGTGGTTCAAAAGACCGGTCCACCGGATTGTAGACTTCCAAACCTCTTCGCGCCGGCAGGATCGCCACTGGAATGTTGCTTTCCTCCTGGAAGCAGAGCAAACCGCCGGTTTCAGAATTCCACCAGTCGCCTTTCAACGTAACGCGCCTGACCCGCACATTCGATGCTCGCGCAATCGCATTCACTGGGTCTTTGACAGGACTGCCGCGCATCAACCCGGGGTGTGGCCGCACCTTGAATCCCATTCGGCTTGCAAGCATCTGGCAGGCTAAAAACACGGGATGGTTGCAGGTGTCCTCGCCGTCGCCAAGCTCAACCACCTTTTGGACGGGAGCCGCAAGACGCTGGATGGACCGGCCAAGCAGCAACGTGTCTGCCTCCACCTTGGCCCGCATTCTCTCGCCATCCGTTCGGCTGGCCTCGTGGAACCGCTCAGCAAGAATTTGCAGAGAGACACTACAAAACTTATGCAACCCTTTCCAGCCCGGGTCCAGTAAATCGTGCTCGCCGGCTTCAGCGGCGTAGAGTTCCGCGCCAGGCGCTGCCTCCATCCAACACTGCCGGGCCAGCGGAAACAGGCCGCTATCTCCATTGATATGGAACTTGCCTAGAAAACTGGATGCGCCACTGCGGTGCATCACCCAAGCTAAGCGGTTGCTGGATGAGATAGCCTTCGGCGATTCCCCCACCGATACCGCTTTTCCTTCTGCTATACCCATCGGCGAGAGCAGCGGCGCGCCTCCCGCAGCTACTGCATCCGCTAGCCCGCATATCCAGTCTTCCAAGGGATTAACCGGAGCATCTGCGCTCTTCGTCAGCCCGCCGCGCAGCGACGCTAAGGGAACGCGCACCACCTTCGTGCCTGGAGCCGGACAAGCGAGTAACGTCACGCCCACTAAGGGCTCGATGCCGGTGGCTACGCCTCCCGCCTCAACACGCATCAACGGGCGGCGGGCGCCCCTAACCTCACCGTCAATCCAGGCCGCAAGGAACAAGTCCAGCTTTCCGTGGGTGACAATCCACGCTTCCTGCGGATCCACCAACGGAATGCCTTGATTAGAGGCGGAGGCCTCCACAACTTCAGTTTCGATTTCTCTTGCAATGGAAACGGCAGTCATTGGCATGGCGTCTAGTCTGCGCTAATCAATCGTGCGTAAGGGCTTTTTGCATCTTGAATCATTTCCGCGTGCGTCCCTCGCTGAACAACAACTCCGGTCTCTAGCACGATGATTTCGTCGCAATCTCGAATCGTGCTCAAACGGTGTGCTACCACCAGGCAAGTGCAACCGCGCCGGCGCAGATTGTCATCGATGATGCTTTCCACTCGAGGATCGAGTGCGCTGGTGGCCTCGTCCAGGATAAGTAACCTGGGGTCGTTCACCAAAGCCCTCGCGATTTCCATGCGCTGCCGCTGTCCGCCGCTGAAGTTGCGCCCGCTTTCCTCAATCGCCGAGTCGTATCCGCCTGATCGGCCCGCAATGTCATCGTGAATCGCTGCGTCGCGGGCCGCCTGGGTTAGCGACGTGTCTTCAACAGTGCCATCCCACAGCGTAAGGTTCTCTCGTATGGACCCTTCAAAAATCAAGATGTCCTGATCCACCATGCTGATTGAATTGGCCAGCACTTGGCGTGGAATCTCTCCTCTTTTCCTGCCGTCATAAAGAATTTCGCCCGACCATGGTTCGTATAGACCCCCAACCAACTTTGCTACCGTGGATTTGCCACTGCCCGATCCGCCTACCAGGGCGACGCGTTGTCCGGGTTTGACGTTGAGGCTGAAATTCTTCAGCAGCGGTGGATCCAGCTTGCTATATCCGAATGTGATATCGCGCAGTTCCAGATTGCCTTCGAGCCTGGACTCAGAAAGCAAGTTCCGTCCTTCGTGCTGCATCCCCGCGTCGCTAGTGTGGGGGTCCACCGGATACTTTAGAACATCGTCTAGCCGTGCTAGATCTCCCTGCGTCTCCTGCAGCGCGCCGCCCAGGTCCACCATACGATTCACCGGATCGACAAAACTGTTCATCAACCCCTGAAAGGCGATCAACATGCCCATGGTCAGAACCCCGTCCATCACCCGGTAGCCGCCAATCCCGAGAATGGCGATTCCATTCAGTGCCGCTAAGAGTGGCGGCATTGACGACAGAACTAATGAGGATGCGCCAAGGTCTTGTTCGGCATTCACCACCTTCGCCTGATAGCCGCCCCACCTGCTGAAATAATCCGTTTCCGAACCCATGCTCTTGACGGTTTCAATCATTTGCAGGCCCGCCATTGTTACGCCCATCAGCTTGCCTTGTTCCTGCAACAGCCGCATGTTGTCGTCCGACCGTTTGCGGGATATATAGCGCAATGTGAGCAGGTTAATGGCGGCGACAGCCACTCCACACAGCGTCAGCACGGCGTCGAACTGGAACATCATGGCGGCGTAAAACACGATTAGCAGAAGGTTGACGCCGTTGGGCGCCAGTTCACCGGAGACCAATGCCGCCACCCGGTCGTTTATCGTGATGCGCGAAGTGATTTCTCCCGGATACCGCTGCGCGAAGAATTCCATTGGCAGATGCAATACGTGCCACAGGAACTTCGCCGAAGACGTGAGCGACATCTTCGTTTCCATACGCAGCAGAGCATTTTGCTGAAGGAATGTGGCGACCGCCTTGAGAATCAATGTGAGGGCCATCGCGACAAGAAGAGGTTTGATCCAGGATTCTTTCCCGTCCACCAGATAATCGTCCACGAAGACCCGCGAATAGACGGGGATCAGAAGGTTCGGCAACGCCAGCGCCAGAGTAGCCAGCAAGACAAAGGTGAATGCCGCCCGGCTGCCTGAAAGGCGCCGTCGCAATGCCGCAATAACGCTCTTTGGCCGGCCGTGTTTCTTGAAGGTCTCGGTCCGCTCGAAGGTAAGAACAACGCCCGTGAAACTGAGGTCGAATTCTTCGTTGGTGACAAGCCGAGGGCCCGATCCGGGATCGTTGAGATACACTTTCCCCCGGCCAAAACCTTCTACCACTACAAAATGGTTGAAATTCCAAAAGACGATGAACGGCGGAGGCAACTGGCGGAGACCGGCAATCTCTTTTTTGTAGCCTCCGGCCTTCAGTCCGTATTGGCGGGCTGCCTTCACCACGTTGCTCGCCTTACTGCCGTCTCTCGATACTCCGCACTCAAGGCGGAGCTGTTCGAGCGGAAGGAAAAATTTGAAGTAGCCCAGCACAATGCCAAGCGCCGCGGCGCCGCATTCGACTGCTTCCATTTGCAGAAGCGTAGGCGTCTTTACACGCCGGTACCGAATGGCTTTCGGGGCAACTTTTTGTGGTGCTGTAGCGGCGGCCGCAGACATGGAATTTTAAACCACGCCCAACTTCTTCTTCAGATACGGGAAAACGAGCGTGGCCGGCATTTGACGCCGGGTCACGATTTGAACCATGCAGATCGTGCCGCTGCTGATCTTAATCTGCGGCCCCTCAGACGTGGACCACTGGAATCCGGAAAACGTCGATGTGTCCCGCCGCAGCAGCGCACGAACTTCGGTGACAGGTCCCGCACGAGTCAGGGCTTCGACCAGAGTTTGATTTTCAAAGTTGCGCATAAGCGCCTCCGGCGTAGCAGGGTAATCGGCAATGAACGTCACTTCTCCCTTTAGAAAGCCATACTCTTCGCGTTTGATATTCAGGGGAGACACTTGGACTTCAAGGCCCGCCCGCGTATCCTTCGAATACGCCGCTGGCAGGTAAGCGACAACTTCCAGCGCGTTTTCGTCAGGTTGGATGCTAAGCAGCGGTTGCCCTACCGTCACCGCACTTCCGGCATAAACTTTGACTTCCACCACCTCACCCCCTGACGAGCTCACCACGGCCTGCGCAATGCTCATCTCCTTCCGGAGGCCCGCCATTTCGCGTTCAATCGCGGCTACGTTGGCCTGCATTGTGGAGTCGGACTGATTGGGTTCGGACTTTGCCGTAAACTCTTGAGAGTCGAGTTGCTTCTGTTGTACCCGCAACGTGTCGATCTGCTCACGAAGGAGCGCCAAGTCCTGCTGCACTGCAATCACCTGCTGACGCGTGATAAGCCCTTTTGCAAGCAGCTGCTCCTCGGCTGGGATTCGTTCAGCGGTGATTTTTGACTTTTCCTGCAACTGCTGGATCTGAAGATCGATTGAGACGCGCTGCCGCTCGAGGGCCGCAACTTGCAAATCCGCCTGGCTCTTCTGAACCTCCAGATTTTGCACTCTGCGCTGCTGCGCTTCCTGCAAAGCGGCGCCCAGTGCGCGTACTTTCTCTACTAAGACTGGCTGCGCTACGGTAGCAACAATCTGATTTGGTTTAATCCGGTCTCCCGGCTTCAACTGCATCTGCATAATAACGCCATTGCTTTGCGCAACGACATTGAAGACGCCGCCGCGCCGAATGATGAGACCTTGCCCGACAGCGGTGGATGGAATGGAACCCGTGAAGCCCCAGATGCATGTCACGCCCAGCACCGAAAACAGCGCGACTATCGCTAGCCATGTCCGGAAGCTTGTCACGCGGAGAATCTGATCCAATTGTTCGGGCGAAGACAGCCGCTCTATCGAAACTTGTCTAAACAGTTTGGTATTCACACCATGCTCCGTCGAATGGAATTACGGCTCCTCATTGCTAATTGGGTTCATGAATGCCTCTTTACGTATGACTGGGGTCTGCTGATTACTTGGAACCAACGTCCCGACGGCAAATCGATATTGGGTTAATGCGATGGCATAGTCTAGCCGGGCCTGAACTTGTTCCGCCAGCGCTGAATTGAGCCGGTCTTCGAACTGTAAAATTTCAACCACAGACCCGAATCCCTCACGGTACTTCTCCCGCGCACCTGTCAGCGCCTCCTGGGCCAAGTCCACCGTCTGCCTGGCTTTTTCAACGCGCAGAACGGCGCTGCTAACACTATCGACCGCGACTGTGGTGGTCTCGCTGATAGCGCGTGCCAATTCCTGAACCGAGACATCTGCCTGCCGGATATTCGCCTGGAGCTGCTGTAAGCTTCCCAGCGCGGCGTGGTTGCCGAGTGGGTAACTATAGGTCACGCCTGCTGACACTGTCGGCCCTCGCACCCCTGAAAACGGAGACGCAAAAAAATACTCCGGGCCACGACCGCCGCGCACACCCTGATAGCCGCCACCGAGACTTACATTCAGCGCGGGGCGAAGAGCGTTTTGCGCAGCTGGAAGCAGGACCAAGATCTTTTGCTTTCGAATCACTGCCGCTAGGTAGTCTGCCCGACGCACCAATGCCTGGCTCAGATCGTGCCTTAGGGAAGATCCGGATTCGGATAGTTCCATAGCGGCGGGTGCGAACGGAAAATCATCCGCCGGATCACCTAAAGGCTGGATGATTTCTTCCGCGGACCGGCCCATCGCCTGCGAAAGACGTTGCCGCGCCACTACCAGTGAGTTCTGTGCGGCTATCCTCGCCGCGGTTCGTTCGGCGAGGTTCGCCCGAACCTCATTGATATCGCTGCGCGGAACGTGGTCAGCGTCTATCAGCGCCTGTGTGCTTTCCACGTATATATGTCCTCTCGATTCGGCTGACAGCGCCACATCAAGGTTCCGGTATGCCGCCACTAACGCCCAGTAATTTTGCGCGACGCTGTTGGCGATGTTTGCGAGTAGAAAATCGAAGTCGTGTTGAGCAGCCCGAACCTCCATTTCCGCCGCCCTTTCCGGCGCCGCTACCACCTTCGAGCCTCGCCTCCGCAGCAGCGGAACGGTAACCGTTACCCCCACTGCCGAACTGTTGTAACCGTTTGGATAAAAATAACTGTCAGTCTCCCTGTTGATTTGCGAATAGGGATTAACCGAAATGCCGTCGCGATACAGTTTGGCGCCAGTTAGCGAATAGTTAGTTTGGTTGATGGTGTCCGTGCCCGGTCCAACTGCATTGAACCCAGGGACAAGTGGCGGCGCAATCGTCAGGTTCTGCGTCAATCCACTTTGCAGCAATGGATCGAAAATACTCGATTCAATTGCTTTCGCACCTTCCGAAAATTCGATTTGTGCCTGCTGTGCGGCTAATTGAGGGTGGTGGCTCAGTGCGCTCCCCACGGCTTGCAGCAGATCTAGCCTGGGCGTTTGGCAGTGGATTGGCCATACGCCTAAGCACAACAAGCACCCAAGCGTAAAACCCAACTTCCGCAGATAAACACGAAGAGAGACCGTTAAAGAAAACAGACAATCACTTCCCTCATGCCGGTGAATTGTCACCGGTACGTAATCCCCTTTTTTCAGTCAGGCTGGAAGGCTTGAACAACTGCTAGGGCGTCCAGGTCGAACCGCCGTCTCCGCCGCCGGACACCTGCTCCAAATCGGTGTCCGACAATTCTTCCACCTCATTGGGATCGGCAGTGGCCGGATCTTTTTTCTCCGGCTCTACAGCAGGAGTACGGCTGGTTTGGTCATTACGGTAAGTACCGGTTTTCTCTTTCATCGGAAACTCCTTTGCTACTCATCCTCAAGCCGGAGTAGCACTCCGGCGCATTCGGCGGGCTGCCCTAACAGGTCAGAATCGCTACAATAGCCGGATTTGGGCTAACTCCGCAAGATTTACATCAATAAAATTTCACTTCCAATACCAAATGAGTACTACAGTACTCTATTGCTGGCCCAAAAAATAAAAGCGAAGATTACGTATTGACGATTGCAGAAAGTGACTGTTATCCTTGCCCATCGCTAGGAGTTTTAGTACTACGGGCTGCGGGTTACGAACGAAGGATCATGCAACAACACGTCAATCTCGTATCGCTCAGTTCGGTTTCGCAGTCGCTGTTTGCCTCCATCGAGGTTCGTACCCGCCGAACATTTAGCCGCGTAGCGCTGGTCAGTACGCCGTGGGGTTCTATACGAAAACCCGCGCTGGCTATTCCCATTCTGAAGCGTTGCGCTCAAATGGCTGGATTTACAACGGAAGTTCACCTTCTGACGCTTCGCTTCGCCGAGTTGATTGGGATAGAGGCTTACGAAGCTTTGGCAGATCGGCACTTTTACCCCGAATGGTTCTTTTCTCAGTACCTTTTCGGTGACCCGGGAAGCCGGGAAATTGAGAACAGCTGGGAGCAATTGAAGTCCAACCCAGCGGCGCAGACGTTCAGGGACGGCGTCCTGCGCAGTGTCGGCGGATCGGAAGACCTCCTCCACCGGATTGCTCTGGAATACGTCCCTCGATTTATCAGCGACTGTGTGGAGGACATCGATTGGGGCCGCTTCGGAGCCGTTGGTTTCACAACTACCTTTGCTCAGTCTTTTTCATCTGTTCTCCTCGCCAGGCGCATCAAGGAATTGCATCCTAGCGTCGCCATCATCTTTGGCGGTGCGAATGTCGATGGCGAAATGGGAGTGGAATTTCTGAAGGCGTTTCCCTGGGTGGATCATGTTGTCCACGGCGAGGGCGAGGTTGTATTCCCGCAACTCCTGCAGTCTCTCGCCGGCCCCAGCGGCGAGAGAGTTCCTAGTGTGTCCAGCCGGATTGGGACCACGATCTTGAGAGGAGACGGAGATCATCCGCCCTTTGTGGATCTGAATCAGACACCGGTGCCTGACTATTCGGATTACGTCGAGGCGCTTGAGAAGTCGTCATTCAAGAAAGGCGTCGCGGTAAGCCTTTTGTTTGAGTCATCCCGAGGTTGCTGGTGGGGAGCGAAGCATCACTGTACGTTTTGCGGGCTCAATGCGACGGGAATGTCGTACCGCAAGAAGGAAGCCCGGAGAGTCTTCGACGAGATCATCGAAATCACGTCGTCTACCAAGTGTTTGAACTTGTTCGCCGCCGACAACATATTTCCGTTGGAGTACTTCCAGGAGCTACTGCCGCGGTTGGTCGAAGCGGACATTGACCTCAACATCTTTTACGAGGTGAAAGCAAACCTCACGCGTGCTCAACTGCAGCTTCTCTCAGACGCCGGCGTACGCACGATTCAGCCTGGCATTGAGAGTTTCAGTACAAGGCTCCTGACACACATGCAGAAGGGCATCACCGCCATTCAGAACGTTCAGTTTGTGAAATGGTGCCGGGAACTTAGCATCATGGCGAATTACAACATTCTGTTTGGGTTTCCAGGCGAACAGGGGCAGGACTATCAAGCGTATCCGCAATTGTTTAGATCTCTGGAGCACTTACAGCCTCCCATTGGTTTGGGGCCAATCATTTTCGAGCGATTCAGTCCCTATCACTTCGATCAAAAGCGTTTTGGTCTCGACCTCGAAGCAAGTTCCGACTATCGTTACGTTTTCCCAAAGGAACGCGTCTCTTTGGACCGGATCGCATACTACTTTGAGGAGCGAGGAGGCGAGGCCCCCTCGCGCGATTACATTACACCGGTTCTTGCTGCCTATGAGGAGTGGAAGAAGTATGCAAAGGGTACCTTCTTTTTCTATAGCAAAGGTCCGGATTTCATCATCCTCCACGACAATAGGCGCCTGGGCTCTGAAGAGCAGCAGCAATGGCCCCGGCATCGAAGTACGACGGTCCCGGAGCCGGGCGCGTCAATGTATTTGTTTTGCGATCAAAATCGTTCGCTGTCGGCAATCTGCAAGATGGTTCAAGAAAAGTTCGGAACCCGCTATTCGCGTGCATCAATCGAATCGCTCTTGAACGACTTCGTTAAGCGGCAGCTAATGTTTCAGGAAGACAACAGGTATTTGGCTCTCGCTCTGCGTAGCAAGGTCATGAAGCCACTGGAGCTTGCCCAGTGACCTACGCGCCGCATCGAGCCACAAAGGATTATTCATGGTGGAAGCACTGCGAATAATGATGGAACGGAAGGAAAGGAAGATAACTCATGCCTGAAAGTGGAAACTCAAATTGGACTGATGAAGAAATGTCGCGCGCAGTACTTGAAACGTTGCGGCGCATTTCCGTTGATGAAGACTTCAAGAAGTTGGCTTTTTCGGACGGCGCGGCAGCCATTGCCCGCGTCAATCCAAAGCCGCTTCCACCTGGATTGGTGATGAAGTTCGTGGATAACAGCGGACCCGTTCAGACGATTCCGCTCCCACACCCGGACTTTGAATCTGAAGAGATTTCGGAAGCCGAACTCGAGGCGGTTGCCGGCGGTACCTGGGCTGTTTCCGTAAGCGTCGGATGCATCGGCGTTAGCTACGGTAATTAGCCCCTTCTTAAGATCGGCGATGACTTGGGTTCATCCCGGTCAATTGATGTGTGTCTCTGAGATCCTCCGCTGTTACCGTGGACCTCAAATATTTACAAGTTCCCCTTTTGGGGGCGATTCAATCGCCGCAAGGCAGAAAGGTAAACACAATGAATAACTGGAATCATTCAGAACTTCAAGCCGTAGTGAATGAACTGCTACGCCGCACTGCTGTCGACCAGGAGTTTCGCAAACTGGCGCTCACGAATTCCGTGGCGGCCTTCAGCCAAATCGTGCCGAAGCCCCTTCCGGAAGGAATGACGTTTCGGTTCGTCGACAACGAAGGTCCCGTCAAGACGATCCCCGTTTCCTAAAAGCGGAACGTACTGAATGGAAGCCTTCGCTGAGCAACCGACGAGGGGAGCGCGTCCTGAAAGGGCGCGCTCAACCAACTCTATTACATCACTGTCCGATCTTGACATCCGTCCTGAAGGTTGGCCGTTCGCCGATTCGGCCCCGAAGGCGGCGGGCTTCGGACTTCATCGGATTGTGAAGCCCGAAGCCACCTTTGAAAGGATTCAGCCCTTCTTTAAGCGGGTGGGAATTACGCGTGTTGCCGACATTACGGGGCTGGATCGAATCGGGCTCCCGGTCTACAGTGCGATTGTGCCTCGCTCCCGCGACAAGATTTCCGTATACAACGGCAAAGGCTTTACGGCTATTGATGCTAAGACTGGCGCCGTGATGGAGGCCGTTGAGCGTTTCGTCGCAAGCCGGGACAGGTTGCCGGACGAGGTCGCATCCTATCGCGAAATCTCGCGGCAAGCACCCGTGATTGATCCCCGCAGCGTCACCATGTCGTTACATCCCAACTACAGCGACGACACCCCGGTGGCTTGGCTAAGCGGTTTGGACCTGTTGTCAGGCGGAACGGTTCTTGTACCCCACGGTCTTGCCACCTTCTATGGGTTGGGGTATCCCTGGCAGACTTGTTATCCCATCACAACAACCAACGGACTCGCCTCCGGGAATTCGATTGAGGAAGCCGCTTGCCACGCTTTGGCGGAGGTTATCGAACGTGATGCGCACAGCATCGTAGATGTGGTCGATCGCCACGTTCAAGTGATTGCGAATCGTTCTCCCTGGCTTCGTGAATCCCGCGTGGAGAGGTTGTTACAAGAGCATCGTTTGCTTTATCCCTTGATTGACCTTGATACTCTGCCGGAACGAGCCGCCTTTCTGGTTCGATCTTTCCGGACCGCCGGTCTTGAGCCACTCCTCCGCTACGCAGGGTCGGAATGCGGAGCATGCACTGTTATCTGTGTAGTTCGCGAGGATATTGCCGCTAAGTTTTCGCGCAGTCACCAAGGAGTCGGCACGGACCCGGATCCGGTCGCGGCCGTGGTTCGCGCACTTACCGAGGCAGCGCAGTCGCGTGCCGCGGATATGCAAGCCATGCGAGAGGATTTCTCGGCCGTCGGCCAAAAAGTGGAGGGGCATCTGCTCCATACAAACCGCAGCGGAGATTTTGACGCTGAATACTGGCTTTCAAACTCAAGCAGAATGCCATTGTCCTCCATTGCTTGTAATGCAACGACAGATGTTGTGGACGACATACAGATCATGTTGCGTGGATTGAGGGAAGCCGGCTTGAAACATTGCGTGATGGTGGATCTTTCCGCGCCAGAGATTCCCGCAAAGGTTGTAAGGATCATCGTTCCCGGCCTGGAATCGTGGATTGTGGAGCGTGCCAAGGTTGGCCCACGCGCCAAGGCGCATTGGAGGCAATTTGCTGCCGGAGTGCAATGAGGCGGTAATCCGCATCGTTTTTACCGGTCCGAGCCTCCCGCCCGAGGCCGTGGGGGCAGTTCCGTCCGATACCCGCTTGATGTCCCCGATAAAGCGTGGCGATATCGATCTAGCCGTTCAGACGTTCCCGAATCTGAAGGTGATCGGCATAGTTGACGGAGAGTTTTTCCAGTCTTTCGCCATTTCTCCGAAAGAAATTCTCCGCTCCATGGACCGCGGCCATCGCTTTTTCGGATCGTCCAGTATGGGCGCCCTTCGCGCAACTGAACTCAGCATATACGGCATGGTTGGTATTGGCAGGATCTATAAGATGTTCTTCAGCGGTGAGATCGATGCCGACGATGAAGTCGCTATGACCTACGATCCTGTCACGCTGAAGCCTAGCTCTGAACCCCTAGCGAATATCCGGATCGCCTTAGCTGGGTCTTGTGAAAACGGGAAGTTGCGCCCGCGTGTAATGGAAACGGCCATTCGCGTCGCTAAAGATCTTTATTATCCGGACCGGACATATTGCGCTCTGTTGGCGGGCACGCGCGCTCAGCTTTCCGATGAAGATTTCAGCCAACTAACAGCTGCGTGCCAATCTCCGCCCAACGCGAAGTCTGAGGACGCATGGCAACTCTTGGAGGCCATGGGTATCTCCAATGTGGAAGGCAGGAATGCTGTCGGGCCATTGGCAAACGTGCATTGCGCGAGTTTCTAGGACGGCCAAGGCGCGCCCTCCGGGCGCCACAAGAAAAGTTTATCCTTTGAAATTGGATCGGGCTGCGTTCTCGGCGTACGACGACATTGCGGGCATGTACCACGGGATGTGGGGAGACTGGTATCTGCCTGCGGCGCTGCCGGCGCTCGAGAAGCTTTTCTTTTCAAAAGTTGGCGCCGGTGCTCGCGTTGTGGACGTGTGCTGCGGATCGGGTCATGTGACGCAAGAGTTGGTCCGGCGCGGTTATCGAGTGACCGGTATCGATTCTTCGGCAAGGCTGATTGCGATAGCGCAGAGAAGTTTGCCCGGCGTGGATTTTCGAGTGCAGGATGTGCGGGAGCTGCGGGTGGACGGTAGCTTCGAGGCCGCCATCTCTACCTTTGATTCGCTGAACCACATGATGACGGTGGAGGACCTGCGCGCGGTTTTCAAGCAAGTTCACGGGGCGCTAAGGCCAGGCGGAGTGTTTGTGTTCGATATGAACCTGGCGGAGGCCTACTCGGCTGATCTTCGCCAGTGGCACGTGAATATAGCGGACGGGAGCGTGGGACTGGTTAGAGGAACGTACGACGGCGACACGAAGAAAGCGGCAACGGAGCTGATCTGGTTTGTCCGGGATGAAGGTACGGAGTGCTGGCGGCGGCAACAAAGCGTGGTGGAGGAGCGATGCTACGCAGAAGGCGAGATTTTGGCGGCCGTCTACGCGGCAGGATTCGGGAAGGTAGAGGTGGTACCGGCGATTGCCGCCGGAGTGGATGCCACATTGGGCTTTGGGCGGATTTTTGTCACCGCCTACAGCTAAGTGTGAGGGAAGACGCGAACGTCGATGCCTTCGGCGGAGCGGATAAGGCGATCGAGATCGCTGCCAAAGGCTCGCTCCCATAAGCTCTCGCGCCTTTTGTGGCCCACATAGATCTGAGTGATGCCACGGTGACGAGCGAAATGAAGGATGGTATCGACGGCGTCTTCACCATCGAGCGCGACGATTTCAGCGCCGCTGCCTTTGGCGAGGCCGACTGCGGCCTCGACGCGGTGACGCTGGTCGGGAGACCAATCGGGGCGGTTCATGTGAGCAGCAATGAGCTCGCCGTGAAAGCGGTCGCGGTTACGAATCCCGGTTTCGAGCATGCGCTCAAAGTTGCTGACGGGCGAGAGACAAACCATGATGCGCTCCTGCGTACCCCAGGTCTGCTCGATGCCATGGCAGGCGAGATAGCGTTCCAACTGCTTGTCGACAACATCGGCCGTCATTAGCAAAGCAACTTCGCGCAACTCCGAGAGCTGCATCTGTGACAGCTTTGCGGGCGTGGTTGAGTTGCCATCTCCCGAGACCTTCATGCATGTCTCCGGCGCGGCGTCGACAATGACAATCTCATCCGCGGTTTGGATGAAGCTTATGGGGACCGTCTCGGCAACGTGCTTACCAGTGATGGTTTCAACCTGAGCACGTTTCTCTTCGATGTGCTGGAGATTGAGCGAGGTGATGACAGAGATACCGGCCGCAAGAAGTTGCTCGACATCCTGCCAGCGCTTCTCGTGAGGCGAGCCCGGAGCGTTGTCATAGGCAAGCCCGTCCACCAGGCACACCTTGGGGGCGCGGCGAAGAATGGCCGGAGTATCCATCATGGAACTGCACTTGAAACTGCCCTTCACTTCACGCAACGGGATGAGCTCGATAGCCGACATCGCCTGGGCCACGTCGCGCGATAAATTGGGCTGGCAGGCGCCGATGATAACGTCCTGTCCGCGTTCGAAGCGTCTGCGGCCCTCATCGAGCATGCGGAAGCTCTTGCCAACTCCGGAGGCGTACCCGAGAAAAATCTTGAGGCGCCCGCGAGATTGGTGCTCTTCTTCGGTCTCGAGTTGCTGAAGGATTTGCTCGGGAGTCGGTTTACGTTCAGTTAGTACAGCCACAATTCTATTATCCGTTAAACTACGGGCGCGCGTCGAACACCCTAGTGCTTCGGAGCTATGCCATCAAGTTTCAGGTTCAGGCTAAGAACGTTGACGCGCGACTCGCCCAGGAATCCGAGGCCACGATTTTCCGTTGAGGAGGCGATGAGGCGTTCGATGTCGGCGGCGCCGGTTCCGCGAAGTTGGGCGATACGAGGCGCCTGAGCGTTCGCATTGGCGATACTTATTTCGGGATCGAGTCCACTGCCGGAAGCGGTAAGAGCATCGGCGGGTATCGCGCCTGAGTAGCTTGGGTTGTCTTTGCGGAACTGATCGGCTGAAGCTTTGACACGGTCATAGAGTTTCTGACTAGTAGGACCCAAGTTCGAGCCACTCGAAGCAGTTGGATCATAGCCGTCGTTTCCGGCAGCCGAGGGACGTGGATGAAAATACTCGGGGCGGGTGAAGTTCTGGCCGAGTAGAGCGGAGCCGATTACCTGGCCATTTTGTAGAATCAAGCTGCCGTCGGCCTTGTCTCTGAACATCAGGTGACAGAGGCCGGTCACAACGGCAGGATAGATAAGACCTGTAAGTAAGGTGAGGAGCAATGTAGCCCTAAGCGCCTGAGTAAGTTGTTGAAGCATGTTTATCTCTCTTTGACTAATCGCTATGCCAGGTGCAGCAATACTAAGAGTTGGTCAAGTATCCAGATACCGGGGAACGGCACAACGATTCCGCCTAAACCATAAACCAGGACGTTGCGGCGCAGGAGGGCCGCAGCGCCGAGCGGCCGGTACTTCACGCCTCGAAGCGCCAAAGGCACAAGGGCGATGATGATGAGCGCATTGAAGATGACGGCAGCGAGGACAGCGCTTTGGGGCGTGTGAAGACGCATGATATTGAAGCGGCCCAACGCCGGGTAAGTCGCCATGAACATGGCGGGGATGATGGCAAAATACTTGGCCACATCATTCGCGATAGAGAAGGTGGTTAGAGCGCCGCGGGTAATCAGTAACTGCTTACCTATGGCCACGACTTCAATCAGCTTAGTCGGGTTACTGTCGAGATCGACCATGTTACCGGCTTCTTTGGCAGCCATAGTGCCAGTGTTCATGGCCAATCCGACATCGGCTTGAGCGAGTGCCGGGGCATCATTGGTGCCGTCGCCGGTCATGGCCACTAAGCGGCCTTCGCGCTGTTCGCGCTTGATGTATTCGAGCTTGTCGGCGGGGGTAGCTTGCGCGAGAAAGTCGTCGACGCCGGCTTCGCTCGCGATAGCAGCGGCCGTGAGCGGGTTATCGCCGGTGATCATGATGGAGCGAATGCCCATGGCCCGGAGTTGAGCGATACGCTCCTTCATGCCGCCTTTCACGATGTCCTTGAGATGAACGATTCCGAGGGCGCGAGGGCCATCTGCAACGGCAAGGGGAGTACCACCGCTGCGGGCAATGCGGTCGGAGGCTTCGTCGTAAGTGCCGGGCAGCGTACCGCCGAGTTCCTTAACGAAATTTGCGATAGAGGAACTGGCGCCTTTGCGCAACATCCGTCCATCAATGTCGACGCCGCTCATTCGGGAATAGGCTGAGAACGGGATAAAGTTGGCCTCATGTTCGGCCACCTCGCGGCCGCGCAGGCCGTGCTTTTCCTTCGCGAGGATAACAATCGAGCGGCCTTCAGGCGTTTCATCCGCGAGACTTGCAAGCTGCGCCGCGTCAGCCAATTCCTCAGCGGTGACGCCGGGAAAAGCAATGAACTCGACGGCTTGACGATTGCCGAGGGTAATGGTGCCGGTCTTATCGAGTAACAGGGAGTTGATGTCGCCCGACGCTTCGACGGCCTTACCGCTCATGGCGAGCACGTTGTGCTGCATGACGCGATCCATGCCGGCGATGCCAATGGCGGAGAGCAGACCTCCGATGGTGGTGGGTATCAAGCAGACCAACAAAGAGACGAGTACCGCAATGCTGGGGACGGTGCCGGCGCCAGCTGACGTAACAGCGTAAACGGCAAAGGGGTGGAGGGTGGCGACGGCGAGCAGAAAAATCAGAGTCAGGCCGGCAATCAAGATATTGAGGGCGACTTCGTTGGGAGTCTTTTGACGCTCCGCCCCTTCGACGAGCGCAATCATCTTGTCGAGAAAGGTCTCGCCCGGATTCGACATGATACGAATCTTGATCTGGTCGGAGAGAACCTTGGTGCCGCCGGTGACAGCGCTGCGGTCTCCTCCGGATTCTCGAATCACGGGAGCACTTTCGCCGGTGATGACCGATTCATCGACGGTGGCGATACCATCGATCACCTCTCCATCGCCCGGGATGAGATCGCCGGTTTCGGCGATGACTACGTCTCCCGAGCGGAGTTGCGAGGCGGGCACGGTCTCGACCTTGCCGTTACTGCCCAGGCGTTTGGCGCTGGCGTCGGTTTTGGTCTTGCGAAGACTATCGGCCTGGGCTTTGCCGCGAGCCTCAGCCATGGCTTCGGCGAAGTTTGCAAACAGAACGGTAAACCAAAGCCAGATAGAGATCTGAAGCTCAAAGCCAACGTTCGGTGCGTGCAGGAAGATGTCGCGCAGTAGGAAGACGGTGACAAGAGCAGCACCCACCTCAACCACAAACATGACCGGGTTCTTGGCGAGCGTGAGCGGATTCAGCTTGACGAAACAATCCCTAAGCGCGCGGCGGACAATTTCTGGATCAAAGAGCGGGCGGGCACGGGCCAGTTTCCCGGGCAGGAGCGAGACGGGCTCCTGACTCGGCGCCGGAGGAGCAACGGGAGTGTCGGTAAGAGTTGGCATGAGTTAGCTCGAGATCGGTTAGCTCCAGATGGGGAACAGCAGGAGGGAGAAAAGCTTGCCATCCTGCATGAGGTAGTGCTCAACGATGGGTCCGAGAGCGAGAGCCGGGAAGAAGGTGAGGGCTCCTACCAGGACGACGGTGGCGACGAGCAGGCCGACAAACAAAGGCCCGTGAGTGGGCAAAGTGCCGAGCGTCTGCGGGATCTTCTTCTTCATGGCCAAGCTGCCGGCGGCGGCAAGCAGGGGAATGAGAAAAAGGAAGCGCCCGACCAGCATGGCTATCCCGAGAGTGAGGTTGTACCACGGCGTATTGGCATTGATTCCGGCGAAAGCGCTGCCGTTATTTCCCGTGGCGCTCGAGTAGGCGTAAAGGTTTTCACTAAAGCCGTGGGGGCCGGAGTTATTGAGATTGGCGGTGGCGGCGCCGGGTGGATTCCAATAACTATGGGATACGGCTTGAGCTTTGGCGTCTTTGGTGGGCGACGGGAACTGGACCACGGAGGAAAGGGAGGCAAAAAAGAGGATGCTGAAGGCGGTGGCAATGAGCGCCAGCATGGCCATTTTCACTTCCTTCTGCTCAATTTTCTTGCCGACGTATTCGGGCGTTCGACCGACCATGAGGCCGGCAATAAACACGGCGAGGATAGCGTAAAGCAGAATGCCATACAAGCCAGCGCCGACACCTCCGAAGATGACTTCGCCGGTCTCAATATTAAACAGGGGAACAAGGCCGGCAAGGGGAGTGAAGCTGTCGTGCATGCCATTGACGGCGCCGCAGCTTGCGTCGGTGGTGACGGTGGCGAAGAGGGTAGAAGCGGCGATGCCGAAGCGGGATTCCTTCCCCTCCATATTGCCGCCGGTTTGAGTAGCTGTCGCCCTTGTCTCTAAGCCCAGCTTCGCGAGCGTAGGATTGCCCTTTTGCTCGGCCCAATAGCAGGCGAACACACCAATGAGAAACATGACGGAACAGGCGGCGAAGACAGTCCATCCCTGGCGTCTATCGCCTACCATCACGCCGAAGGTGTAAGTCAAGCCGGCGGGGATGAGGAAGATAAGAATCATCTGCGCGAAGTTAGACAGCGGTGTTGGATTCTCAAACGGGTGAGCGGAATTTGCGTTAAAAAAACCGCCGCCGTTGGTACCCAGCATTTTGATGGCTTCCTGAGAGGCGATAGGCCCTTGCGCGATGACCTGTTTAGCACCTTCCATGGTTTTCGCCACCGTATAAGGATGGAAATTTTGAATTACGCCCTGAGAGCAAAAGAAGAGGGCGACTAATAAGGAAAGGGGCAGCAGGATGTAGATAGTGGCGCGAGTTACGTCGACCCAAAAGTTACCCAGGCTGTTGACTTGCTGGCGCGCGAAGCCACGGACGACCGCGATGGCCACGGCAATGCCGGCAGAGGCAGAAGCGAAGTTCTGGACAGTGAGAGCGGCCATCTGAACGAGATAGCTGTATGTGGACTCGCCTGAATAGGACTGCCAGTTTGTGTTAGTCAAGAAACTCGCTGCGGTATTGAACGCAAGGTCCGGTGTGACGGCAGCGGCGCCAAAGCCCTGGGGATTGAACGGAAGAAAGCCTTGCAGACGCTGAAGGGCGTAGACAAAAAGAAAGCTGAAGATACTGAACGCGAGCAGTGAGGCGGTGTATTTACTCCAGCGTTGCTCGGTGCTTTCAGTGACTCCGATTAGCTTGTACGTCAGCATTTCGAAGGGTCGCAGCAGCGGGTGGAGAAAAGTTCGTTTTCCTTCGAACAAATTTGCCATGAACGTGCCGAGGGGCTTGGTAAGGGCAAGGATGATGAGGAAGAAGATCAGGATCTGGGAAATGCCGTTCGAAGTCATGTTCGTCTCGAGTCCGATGTATCCGGGGCTAGAATTTCTCTGGCCGTAACAAAGCGAAAATCAAATAAATAAAGAGCACGATGGCGGTAACTCCGCCAATGATGTAGTCCATCTCATAACCTCCGCATGGGTGCTTCGCTGCTTACAGACGGTCACAGGCTTTTGTGAAAGCCCAGCAGGCGATGAAGAAAACTAGGGCGATCAGAATGTAAAAGAGGTCAGTCATTTGGAAACGGTATCCGTGACGTTACAAGCTTAATGTAGGCGCAGCGGTCTAAAGAAGTCATAAGGGCCGGTTGGCGCGGGCCGGCAAGGGACTTCATGCGGCTTGTATTTGACCTTCGGCGCCGGGGTTCGGCTGAGATTCTGGCGTGTTTTGCCGAGGGAAGTGGTGGGCCTCAGCAATTGGAGGAGCGTTTTGCGAAACGAACCCAAAGGCGGAGGTATTTTGCCGAACGAACTCTTCCGGTTTGGACGGGCGCTGCGAAACGAAGCCAGGCTGGGCGCGTGTAGCCTCTTTCTTTAAGCGAAGTAAGGCATCAAAGGCTTTATAGAAGGCGCGCTGGTGAGTAGTTTGATAGCGGAGAAAGAGGGCGAGTTGCTTTTGATCGACGCCATCCACCTGGAAGCAGTCGTTCTGGAAGCGGAGGGCGCGCTGGGTAAGCCAGTAGGACTGGGCCATCTCTTTTATAAGGAGTTGTTCGGTGGGGGTGGCGGGTTGGTGTTCCTGGGTGAGTTGGTTGAGGAGCGATTCGAAGGCGGCGGGATCTTCGCCTGCAATGATCGGCTGACTCGAAGCGAGGCCGTGTTTGAGTGCGTTGCCGGAAGAAGCAGCTTTCCCTTCAGCGGTGGCGGGACCGGTAGAAAATTTAGCGTTGCGGCGATTGATGTCCGCGCGATGGTGGGAAGCGGTGGGCGGGGTTTGCGAAACGAAGCCAGGTTTGGCAGTGGCGCGCGCTTCTTCGCGGGCGCGGTACTCGGGGTGACCTTGCTCAAGACAAACGTGCTCAAAAGCGTTTTGCGGATTCGCCTCCCAAACGCCCTCTCCCCTTGCCCCGTCATGCTACGGTAACGCCGTCAGAGAACGGCCACTCGCTGTTTCCCTGCCATTTCATCTTGGGAAAGGTCAACCTATGACACCTCACTCAGCGAAAATATTCCTTCCCAACCCCTGCTCCGCGAATGGCATGTGGCAGCGAGTCAAATCCAGCGGGGCCGGTTGTACTCAGCGTGTGGGGCGCGCTTGATGCGATGTCCGCTGTGACGGAGTGGTTTTGCGAAACGAACCCAATTTCGGTTTCCAGGGCTTTCGATGTTTTGTAGGCGAGTTTGGCTGCTTTGCGCTGGGCTTCGCGGCGTTCGCGGCGGGTTTGACCGTTGGCAAATACAGGATTGAACGGGGAGCGAAGAGGAATGATTTGATGGAAGGACCTGCAATCTGTTGTTCGGCAAGGTAGATTATAGAAGAAAATCGCGCAGATCAGGCTGACCCATTTTCCACATTTTCCAGACCCATTTTCCACTATTTTCCACTTTGCGGAAGTGCTGCAACGCACCCTGCCGAACTGTAAGACGCACCACGGCGTGTTTTGCTACATTCCAACGGCAGTGTAGAACTTGTGGTCTGCCAAGACCACAAAACAGAAATCCGATCCGGCGTCTATGGTGCGTGCTCTCTGGAAACGAGGCACTCCAGGGATGAATTAATTTATCGAGATCCATGATTTGCACCGAACGGGAACACAAGAACGGACGTTATTACCCGACAGGGAGATCTGCCACGAACCGCGTTCCGCGGATGGGCATCTGGCCTTGGCTGCTTGTCACCATTCTGCTTCAGCCCGGTCCCTTGTCCGCCGAATCCATACCCGTACGCTACCCCGAAGGAACCGTCCACGGTTTTCTGGCGCTGCGCACACTAGAGGGTAAGCTGCTTGCGGGAGGCGATCTTACCGAAGTTCATCGTGGAAATCAGATCGTATCCCGTCTTGTTTTTCGCTTCAGGGACGGGTCCGTGGACGACGACACGACTGTCTTTTCTCAACATGGCGCCTTTCGACTCATTAGCGACCATCACATTCAGAAAGGCCGAGCTTCCCGCATCCGACGAATGTTCTAATCAACGCCGCTACGGGTCAGGTCACGGTCCGGTATCGGGACAAAGACCGCGAGAAAGTGGAGACGGACCACCTGGACCTTCCCCCCGATTTAGCAAACGGCATTCTTATCAACCTCATGAAAAACATTTCGCCCGATACTAAGGAGACGAAAGTATCCTATGTAGGCGCTGCTCCCAAGCCACGGCTTGTGCATCTCTCGATCAGGCCCAGTGGCGAAGAAACATTTTTAGTTGCCGGCGTTCGTCACAAAGCAACTCTTTTTACGCTGAAGGTTGAGGTCGGCGGCGTGGCTGGAATGATTGCGCCATTGATAGGCAAGCAGCCGGCCGATATAAAAGTTTGGGTGGTCGGCGAGGGGGTGCCGGCGTTCGTCAGAGCAGATGAGGCGTTATACGTGGGTGGCCCGATCTGGACTATTCAGATTACGGGCCCCGAGTGGGGTCGAGCCTCGCATTCCGACCATTAATACCAACCGTGAGAACGATTAGCCCTCACTATTGCGCTCGGTCGCAGCTAGCTTGTGTAGCCCCAAGATGGAAGCGTTCTTTCGGGGAACCACGAAGGCTAACGCGATACGCCGCAGGAGCCCGCGCTCTGGCGCGCTTACGGAATGGAACTGCTCGGGCCCCGTTAGCGGTGTAGACGGAACGTCGCGACTCGCCTGTCTTCGTTCGCCGCAGACGTGTCGGCTTTCAATCAATTCGAGGCGTCGTTCGTATCCCCAGCAGCGCTGCGGTCGCTATGACTACCTCGGTGTACCCGTGCTCTGTATCGGCTTATTAACAACACAATAGAAAGCGAAACTTGTACAACCAGCAACAGCCCGCGCACGTTCAGGCCCGCTAAACGACTGGGTCTTTGGAAATCGCGTGCGGTTTCGACGCGCTTACATTCTGATCTGTCAGGTAAGGAAGCAGTTTCAAAGAGTTCTTACTACGGCGCATGAGTAAGTTCGGGCGCGTACCACGTTGCACTAGAAGTGCGATGAGGAGAAACAAAACGATGTCCCACCAGAAAGGTTAGATGTCAGACTGTAAGTTATGAGCGATGAAGTGCGGACTCCTAGCCGGCGTGGTCTGATCGAGTTTGGTTCGGCAGTAGCGTTGGCGGCTTCGGCGGGGATGGCGCTTCCTTCTTCTTCGGCGGCGGCGCCGACGGGCGGAGAAAAGTTCGGCCCGCTGGGTGAATTCAAATACCGGCTGGATAGCTCAAAAGGGTGGGAAGGGCCGGCGGGGTCTGCAAAGGAAGTGACGGTTCTTCAGCTTCCCGTCGCGAACAGCATCGCCGGTGTCTCTATGCGTTTGACTGCGGGCGGCATGCGGGAACTTCATTGGCATTCGATTGCAGCCGAGTGGGCGTACATGGTGGAGGGGCGCTGCCGCATCACAGTTCTGGCGCCGAATGGGCAAGCGGAAGTAGTGGACTTCAAAAAGGGCGATATTTGGTTTTTTCCCAAAGGCCATCCACATTCATTACAAGGCTTGGGGCCGGGCGAGTGTCACTTCGTGCTGGCATTCGATGACGGGAACTTTTCGGAATTCGGCACGTTCAGCATTACGGACTGGTTGGCTCAAACACCTACGGACGTTCTGGCTCAGAATATGAAGCTAAGTCCGGCTCAGCTGGGACAACTTCCAAAGAAGGAGCTTTATATCGTCCAGGGCAAGGTTCCGCCCCAGGACATTCCGAAGTTGCGAAATCCGGATGGTGAAGAGAACCAGTCGTCGCATAAGTACAAGCTGGCGGACCATCCAGCGTTCCGCTTCGAAGGAGGTGAGGAACGGATCGTCACGGCAAAAGAGTTTCCTATCCAGACCTCGTTCACCTCAGCACTTTTACGACTCGATCCGGGAGGTCTTCGGGAGTTACATTGGCACCCGAATGCGGACGAGTGGGCGTTTGTCTTAGAAGGAACAGCCGAAGTGGGGATCTTCGGAGGCCACGGCAGATTTCGAAAGGATGATTTCGAGCGCGGCAACGTGTGGTTTATTCAACAGGGATTCGGCCACTACATAAAGAACACCGGGAATACCGATCTCAGGGTGGTGGTGGTTTTCAGCAACCCGGAATACCTACAGATCTCGTTGAGTAGTTGGCTGGGGAACAATCCAGCGCACTTACTGGCGGACAACTTTCAGCTGAGTGAAGAAGTGGTGAAGCAATTGCCGAAAGACTTTATCGGGATCGCCGGGAAAAAAGGTAGTGATTAGTCACACAACTCTAACCGTGACGACGCGCGGGAAAGGACTCTATCCATTTACTAAGAGCGTGGAGGAGTGGGTTTCGAAACAGGGCGCGAAGAACGGACTGCTGACAATTTTCATTCAGCACACATCGTGCTCTTTGGTGATTCAAGAGAACGCCGATCCCGACGTGACGCTGGACTTACGAGACTTCTTTGAGCGGCTGGCGCCGGAGGAAGGCGAGGGATATCGGCATACGGCGGAGGGTCCAGATGATATGACGTCACACATTCGCTCGGCGCTGACGCAAACCAGCCTTTCTATTCCGTTGCTAGCGGGGCGGCTGGCCTTGGGGACGTGGCAGGGTGTGTATGTGTTTGAGCACCGGGCACACCCACATCAGCGGCGGGTTGTAGTTCAAGTTATCGGTGAATAGGTGGGCCGGGTACAAGCCCGGCCCTACACTTACTGAATATCTTACTGAACATTTTTACTGAACGACGCGGCGCTGTTTGCGGAGGATGGCGGGCGTGTCGTAGTCATCTACGGGAGGCATCTCCTCCATGGCTGGTTCGGGATGACCGTTTTGCACAACGATCGCAGGTTCGGCTTCCGCCTCCGGCTGAGGCTGCCCGGTTGACTCGGGAGTAGTGGCCGTGCTGAATGGGAAGTGGGGATTTCTACGCTCGATCTCCGGGAGGCTGTCGCGCTGAAAGCCAGTGGCGATGACCGTAATCTTGACCGTGTTGCCCATCTTTTCGTCGAACACTACGCCGAAGTTAATCTGGACGTCGTTGTTTTCGGTCGCGGTGCGAATCAGGTTGCAAGCGTCATGAACGTCGTGAATGCCGAGTTGGCTCGATGCAGTGATGTTGATGAGTACTCCACGGGCGCCGAGAACTCCACCTTCTTCCATGAGCGGGCTGGCGATTGCCTGACGCGCTGCTTCCATGGAGGCGTTTTCTCCGGAAGCGATGGCGGTGCCCATCATGGCGTAACCCATGCCCGCCATAATTGTGCGGACGTCGGAGAAGTCGCGGTTGATCATGCCGGGCGTGAGAATAATGTCGGAGATGCCTTGCACGGCTTGGCGCAGCACGTCGTCGGCGAGCTGAAACGATTGGAAAAAGCTCATGCCCTTGGGCGCTAGATTCAAGAGCTTTTCGTTGGGGATGCTGATGAGGGTGTCACAGCTGCCAGCGAGTTCGGCAATGCCGCGCTCGGCTTGCTTCATGCGGCGGGGTCCTTCAAAGGCGAATGGTTTGGTGACCACCGCCACTGTAAGAGCATTCAATTCTTTAGCCAGGGAAGCCACAACGGGAGCGGCGCCGGTGCCGGTACCGCCACCGAGTCCCGCAGTGACGAAGACCATGTCGGCGCCCTCGAGAATCTCAATGATTTGTTCGGTGTCTTCGAGGGCGGCTTGACGTCCCACGGAAGGGTCCGCGCCGGCGCCCAGGCCGCTGGTAAGTTTCTTGCCGATGGCCAGCTTATTCGCCACGGGGGACGCAGCCAGCGCCTGCTTATCCGTGTTCAAAATGTAATATTCAATTCCGCTGAGGCCTTCGTGCAGCATGCGCGTGACTGCATTCGAGCCACCGCCGCCGACGCCCACTACTTTGATGCGCGTTCCCAGCTGTGCTTCGTCTTCGATAAGAAATTTTAGATCGTCTGTCATGTTCTCTTCGCCTTGTTCTGTGTTAGCTGTTACTTCACTACCAGACCGGCTAAGCCGGGAGCTGCTCTCTTCCATTCACGCTTGAGCCTGAGCCTTCCTGAATACATGGCCAGCCCGGCAGCGGCGGCCCAAACAGGAGTGTCTAATTCTTGCGGCCACGCTTCAATGCCAGTGGCAAGCCCGTTTCTGGCTTGGCAACTCATGACGCGTTCGGCCACGTCGCACATGCCCGGCAACATAGCGCCACCGCCGGTGAGGACGGCGCCTTCAAGCAGCGACTGCTCCATGCCGACGCGCAGGACCTCCGCATAGACGCGGTCAAAGAGCTCTTCCGCTCTGGCCTCTAAGATTTCATTGAGCTGCCGACGCGGCGCTTCACGCATTGCGCGGCCCTCGGCTGACGGGATTTCAATCGAGCTATGGTCTGCAACCAAGCCTGTGATGGCGCAGCCATATTGGCGCTTGAGATTTTCAGCGTCTTCATAATTGACCTTGAGCAGCCAAGAGACATCGCGTGTCATGTGGTCGCCGCCGAGGCTGATAGCGGTGGCCAAAAGCAATGCGTCTCCGTCGTAAACAGCCAGATGGGTGGATTGGGCTCCAATATCGATGACGGCTACACCACGGGCACGATCCTCCGGCAGGACGGCCGCATAGGCGGCGGCGATGCCCTCGTAAATGGATTCGTCGACGGCGAGGTGGGCCTGGTGCACGGCGGCGACAAGCGCCTGATGGTCTTGCGCGGAGGCGGTGACCACGTGCACGTTGGCTTCGAGGCGGGCACACGACATTCCTTTCGGATTGCGATAACCGGCGCGGCCATCAAGGGTAAAGTCCTGGGGGCAAATCTGCAGAACCTGGCGGTCCTCTTCGAGGCGGACGCGCGCGCCTAGCTCGACGGCATAGCGCAGATCGTCGGGCTCAATATCGCGGCGGCGGCCGAACTCATAGAGACCGCGGCTATTCACACCGGCGACAGAGCCGCCAATGCCGATGACGGCGGATTGAGGCGAAACCTGGGCCCGGAGTTCGGCCTCATGCAAGGCGAACTGAATACTTTGCGTGAGCGCGTCCTGGTCGGCTAAACGGGATCGAGCCCAAGCCTGAGTAGGAGCGGCGCCATACCCCAGGAACTTGAGCGTGTTTTCTTCCAGCGCGCAGATGATCACGCGCGTGGTGGTGCTGCCCAGGTCGAGCCCGACGGCTAACTTCGACTTACTGGCCACGCTGCACCTCCGAGACGGTTGTGATCAACCCGTCGACGCGCAGATCCAAGGTCTTTGCGTCGGGGCGCTTCTGTTTGATTTCGCTGTAGTTTGCCAAGAAATTCTGTAGCCGCTCCGTGTAGTTCTCGTCGCCGACCATCAGATTGACCACGGCGTCGCCGTCATGCTCAGCCACGATCAGGTTATTTGGATCGGACACATTGATTTCAGATATCTGGTCGGCGAGCGGGCCGATTTCGTGCAACATGCTCAAGACTCGATGGACGCGCGCACGGCGATTTTCGACCGCTTCGGTCTCGCCAATGCCGGTGATGACGGGAAGAGTGAACTGGGCGGCGACTCGGGGCCGCAAGATGTAGCCGTCACGGTCGACAAGAGCGAACCTGGACATACCATCGCGGGCACTGGCGGGGAGGTGCACGAAGGCGACAGGGGCGCGCTCATGGATGCGAACCTTTATCGTTTTCGGCCAAACCTTCGAGACTGTCGCGTCCTCCACCCAGTCGATCGCCAGAAGTTGCGCGCGGCGCTCCTGAATTGGGACGAGATAGAGACTCCGGCTAAAGTCTTCCGTGAACACGTGACGGATTTGGGAAGTCGACGCATAATGTATTCCTTCCACAACGAGATTCGGGCTTTGCCCGGCGAATTCATCGGCTTCGGTGACGCGGAAGCGATCGTCCTTAATCAGAAACTGTTCGGCGCCGTGCCAGGCAAAGAGGGTTGCCACCATGAGGAGCATGCCGGCGACGAGCCAGAGCGTGAAGCGGCCCCATCGCAGGCCGTCGAAAAACGACTGGGCCTGGCGCAAGGGTTCGGCGGAGGGCGGCACTAAGGGGCCCTCCGCAATCTCTCTAAAATCTTTTCCGCAGCTTGAGAAACAGTGCCGGCGCCCAGCGTGATGATGAGGTCGCCGGGTTCGGCGGCAGCGGCGATAGCTTCGACGCCTTCGTCCATGTTGGAAACGTAGTGCGCGGAGCGGTGGCCAAAGGAACGAATTTTTTCGAGCAGCGCCTGGGCGGTTACACCTTCGATGGCTTCTTCCGAAGCGGCATAGATGTCGAGTACGTAGAGATCGTCGGCCTGGTGAAAGGCAGTGCCAAAGTCATCGAGCAGATGCTTGGTTCGCGAAAAGCGGTGCGGCTGGAACAGCACGTGGATTCGGCGGTAGGGCGAAAGCTTCGCGGCCGCTAAGGTGGCTTTGACTTCGGTGGGATGGTGTCCGTAATCGTCGACAACGGTGACGCCACGCTCAACGCCGCGGATGGAAAATCTACGGTCCACGCCAGTGAAGGCGGCCAAGCCCTGCGCGATGCGTGCGACATCCACTTCCATCTCAAGACCGACGCCGATGGCGGCAGCGCCGTTTAAGACGTTGTGAAGGCCAGGAACGTTCAGGTGAAAAGTTCCCAGCTCGACACCGTGGCGGCGGATGGAAAAGTCACTGCCGGTGGCCGAGAGCGCAACGTTGTGGATTTCGAGGTCGACTTGAGCGGAGCGGCCATAGGTGATTGTGCGACGGCGAATGGCCGGGAAGATGTGTTGGATATTTTGATCTTCCATGCACAGGATAGCCGCGCCGTAAAACGGAACCTTGTTGACAAAGTCAATGAAGGCGGTCTGGATGTCGTCGAGCGAGGCGTAGTGATCGAGATGTTCGCGATCGATGTTGGTGACGACAGCGATGATAGGCGCCAGCTTGAGGAACGAGCCGTCGCTTTCGTCGGACTCAACCACCAGAACGGTACTTTTGCCGACGCGGGCATTCGAGCCTTGCATGCCGGCCACGCGCCCGCCCACGACTACCGTGGGGTCGAGGCCGCCCGTGTTCAAGATGGAGGCGACCATGGAGGTGGTGGTGGTCTTGCCGTGGCTGCCCGCGACCGCAATTCCAAACTTCAGGCGCATCAACTCTGCGAGCAATTCGCCGCGCGGGATCACTGGGATTTGCAGGCGGCGCGCCTCAGCCACTTCCGGATTGGCGGAATCGAGCGCTGAAGTGACTACGACGGCCTTGGCGCCTGCGACGTTGGCAGCTTGATGGCCAAGATGGACGGTGGCGCCGAGTTTGGACAGACGCTCAGTAGTGGGGCTGAGTTTCAGGTCGGAGCCCGAGACCTGATAGCCCAAGGTGAGCAGAACTTCCGCGATGCCGCTCATTCCGATGCCCCCGATACCCACGAAATGGACATGCTGGGGCTTGAAAAACATTTAATAAAAGTATTGTTTCGGCTTTCGGCATGACTGTCAATGCACAAAGAGGCGGTTTGGCGCTTTCTGTTGAAAAATTCGCCGTTGCCAGGCAACGAGGGATCGCGGTGAGCTTTTAGCTGCGTAGGGCTGCTTCCTCCAAGACTGCCGCTGCGCGCTCCGCTGCGCCGGGTTTAGCAAATTTGCGGACGTTTTCGCGCATCGACTCAAGGTCTGAGGCATTGCGTCGCAAATCCTCGACTTGCTGAAACAAGCGTGCGCCAGTCATTTCGGCATCAACAACCATGCGTGCCGCAGCCGCTTCGACCAAGACTTCCGCATTACGGCGCTGATGTTGATCGGCTGCAAACGGGAAAGGGACGAGCACAGACGGCATGGAAGCGGCGGCAATCTCATTGACTGCTCCGGCCCCGGCGCGGCCGACGACCAGGTCGACACTGGCGAACGCGTCCGCCATGTTAGGAATGAACGGGACAACCTCACCGTCGAGACCTGATTGATTGAACTCTGCGGCCAGAGCCTGGTGTTCGGCGGCGCCGGTCTGGTGAATGATTCGGATAGGGGCGGGGCTTTCGCGAAATCGCGGCCAGCTCTCGCGTGAGGCACGGTTGAGAGTACGGGCTCCGCGACTGCCGCCGGTAATCAGGAGGGTAAAGGTTCCGCTGCGCTTGGGCTGAACGGCGAAAAACTCGGGACGCACGGGTAAGCCGGTGACTTCAGATTTGGACGCCGGGAACCAGGCGCGGGTGGATTCGAAGCCGAGCAAAGCCCGATAGACGCGCTTGGCGATTCGACGATGGGTTAAGCCGGGGATGGCATTGGGCTCCATGACGACGACGGGAATACGGGCCAGAAGGGACGCAAGCGTCACCGGCCCTGCGACGTAGCCGCCCATGCTGAAGACCGCAGCGGGGCGGAAGGCCTTTAGGATTCGCCAGGCGGCGAGTACGCTCGATGGCAATTGAAAAGCAGCCTGAAGTTGTTGGGACGCGCCAACCCGGTTCAGGCCACCGATTCGGATAAAGTCGATTTCGTAGCCGGCGTCGGGGACGAGCTTCGATTCCATTCCGTCACGCGTGCCCACGAAGAGTAGCCGGTGACCGCGATCGCGCAAGACGCGTGCGACGGCGAGCGCGGGAAAAACATGGCCGCCCGTTCCGCCGCCGGTCATGACAAAGGAGGACGAGATCTGCCGCTTGACGCAGGTCGGCATGGGGCGGGGCAAGTTGGGATGGGGCGGCCGGGGCTCAAGCGGCATGCTCACTCACACTCAAGAGCATGCCCATGAGCAGCAGGGTGCTAAGCAGCGAACTTCCGCCATAGCTGATGAACGGCAGCGGGATTCCTTTATTGGGGACCAGATCGAGAACGACGCTGATGTTAATCAGCGCCTGGACCACCACACAGACGGTGACGCTGAGGGCCAGATAGCGGCCGAAGTGGTCGGTGGCTCGCATGTAGGTGCGCATGCCACGCCACAACACAACCATGAAGCCGGCCAAGAGAAGAGCGGCTCCGAAAAAGCCAGTCTCCTCGCCGACTATGGCGTAGATGAAGTCAGTCTGGGCCTCGGGGAGGTAAAGCATCTTCTGGCGGCTTTGCATTAAGCCGAGGCCGGCGATTCCGCCCGACCCTACGGCGATCTTTGCCTGGCGCTGCTGATAACCCGGGTCGCTGGTGGAAGCTGTATTCCTTGCATATTGCGCGATACGGCCGTTGGGGTCGAGTTTGGCGAGCAAGGTGTGCTGCTTGTCGATGAAATCGAGAGTGCGCGCGAGACGGTAAGGCTTCATGGCGATGAAGGCCGCACCCAGCAATAACCCAAGAAGCGCACAGATGACGAGGTATCGATATTCGACGCCTGCGACGAAGATGACGGCAACGGTAGTCACCACCAAAACGACAGCGGTGCCAAGGTCTGCGACGGCGACGGCTAGCGCCACAACGGAGATGGAAACGGCGAGGGGGCCTAGCGTGTGTCTATCATTGATGGCCCCTAAACGACGGCAAAGGAAGAAGGCCAGGAAGAGGGCGAGGGCGGGTTTGGCCAACTCGGAAGGTTGTAAGGAAAGGGGTCCGGCCTTCAGCCAGCGATGGCTGGCGCCGTCGGTGACGTAAACCGCGACGAGCAGCAGCAATACCAGGCCCAAGCTTGCGAACGCCACGCGAGGATTGTTCCACTGGCGGTAATCGCGCTTCATGCAGTAGAGAAGGATGACGACGGAGAACACAGCCCAACCCAACTGGCGGAAGAAGAAATAGGTACTTGCGACGTGGTATTTCAGCTCCGCGATGAGCGAGGAAGCGCTATAGACCATCACCAGGCCAAAACACACCATGGCCAGCACTGTGAGGAATAGAATCCAATCTGTTTTGAGCCGTTGCGCCATTGTGGTTAGAACAGTTCCGAGACCAGATGTTTGAATGTATTTCCGCGGTGCTCATAGCTTTCGAACTGGTCGAAGCTAGCGGAAGCCGGCGCCAGCAGGACGACGTCTCCGGGTTTGGCGTGTTCCCGGGCAAATTGAATTGCGTGCGCCAAAGTGCCGCAATCAACCAGCGGCACCGCCCCTTGCAAAGCGTTCCTGATGAGGGGCGCCGCGGGGTAGGGGTAGGGCGGCTCGGCGCCAATCAGCAAAACTGCTTTCGCTTTTTGCGACAAAGGTTCCCGGAGCGGAGCGTAATCACCACCCTTATCCTTGCCACCCAAAATAATCCACAAATTGCCGGAGAAGGCTTCGATTGCCTTCAAAGCCGCGTCGACGTTAGTTGCCTTCGAATCGTTGAAATATTCCACGCCGTCCAAATTCCGGACGAACTCGATTCGGTGCTCTACGCCGAGGAACATCTCGACTGCTTTGCTGATGGCGTCGATGCTTGCTCCGGCCAGACGGGCGATGAGACTCGCGGCCATTACGTTTTCGACGTTGTGCAGACCGCGCAATCTGATTTGTGATCGGTGAAGAAACGGGTGAGTATCGAAGTAGAGTTCGCCATCCTTCATCCAAACGCCGGCGGGCACTTGCCGATGGGAACTGAACCACCAGATTTCCGCCTTCGTTCGTTCGGCCAGAACCTTCGTAATCGGGTCGTCAAAATTGAGCACAGCGAAATCGCCGGGTTTTTGAGTGTCGAAGAGGCGCGCCTTGGCAGCGGCGTAATTTTCAAAAGTGTGATGGCGGTCGAGATGATCCGGGGTGATGTTTAAACAGGTGGCGATTTGAGCTCGGAAATGGGAGATGGATTCCAGCTGAAAGCTGGACACCTCGAGAACATTCCACTGATGCTCTTCCGATGAATCGATGAGTGAAGTAGCGGCAGTGCCGATGTTGCCTCCCACCTGGCAGGGAATCCCGCACTGGCGTAGCACGTGGCCGGCGAGCGCCGTGGTGGTGGTCTTACCATTGGAGCCGGTAATTCCAATCACGGGTCCCTTCAGGAAATAAGAAGCGAGTTCCACTTCGCCAATGACAGGAATGTGGCGGAGACGCGCCGCCATAAGCATGGGCAAATCGAAGGGGACTGCGGGCGAGATGACGATGATGTCGGGATCTTCGCCGTATTCGCTCATGTTGTCGGGTGTCTGCGGAACCACGGAAACACCCATGGCTGCAAATTTCGCGTGCTCTTCGGGGGCAAGCGGGTGTGCATCCATGGCGAAGACACGTGCGCCGTGCTTCAACAAAAGCTGAAGCGCTGCGATACCGGAGCGCTTGGTGCCGATAACGAGGACGTGTTTGCCGCTGAACTCCACCGCTTGTTGTTTACCTCAATTTCAAAGTTGTCAGTGCGAATAATGCCATCACTAAGCCTGCAATCCAGAAACGGACGATGACCTTCGACTCCGGCCACCCGAGCGCTTCGAAATGGTGATGGATGGGCGCCATTTTAAAGATGCGCTTGCCGCCACGCAGCTTGTAGCTGCCCACTTGGAGGATGACAGAGAGCGTTTCGATAACGAAGACGCCGCCAATAAAGATGAGCAAAATTTCCTGTTTGATAAGAACCGCGATAATGCCTAAGCCGCCGCCCAGCGCGAGCGAGCCTACGTCACCCATGAAGATTTGGGCCGGGTGGCAGTTGTACCAAAGGAAGCCTAAACTAGCGCCCATCATTGATGCGCAAAACACCGTCAGCTCTTGTGAATGCGGCAAGCGGGCCAGATCCAGGTACTGAGAGAAGGCAGCATGGCTAGACACGTAGGTCAGGATCGTCATGGCGCCTGAAGCAATGATCATGAGGCCGATGGCCAGGCCGTCCAACCCGTCGGTGAGATTCACGGAGTTCGAAGAACTCACCATGATGATTACGATAAAGGCGTAGAAGGGCACAAACGCCAGCGGGTACGTCCAAAAGCTTTTCGTGAGCGAGTCAATCAATAGATCCGGTTTGTACTGTTTGAAGAACGGAAAATTGAAGGCGGTTGAGTAGGCTTGGTTGGCGTGCAACAACAGTAGAAAAAAGCCGACGAGCATGGCGCAGAGGACTTGCGCCCAGAATTTCTGCCAGGCGTTGAGGCCTAAATTCCGCTTCTTGGCAATTTTGGCGTAGTCGTCAATAAAGCCGATGGCTCCGAAACCGATGAGGCCGAGCATCGCAACCCACACATACTCGTTGCGCAGGTCCGCCCACAATAGCGTGGGCAACACGATGGCAGTAACAATTAAGAGACCGCCCATGGTGGGGGTTCCGGCCTTTTTATGGTGAGACTGCGGACCCTCTTCGCGGATATGCTGGCCAAAGCTCCACTCGCGGAGTTTGCGAATTAACCAGGGGCCGGAAATCAAAGAAAAAATCAGCGCCGTCAGGCTGGCGAGCGCCACCCGGGTTGTGACATAGCCAAATATTCGGAATGTCGGAATGTACTTTTGAAGTACCTGGAAGAGCAGCCAATACAGCATCTTGAACTTCTATTGTGACGGGGTCAAAAATGGAGCGCGGACGCACTGCGCGGGCTTTGGCGATCTTTCGCGCATGTTGAGCAAGCGCCGCTTGTCGGCAGAGCTTGAAAAAAACGCGGCGTGAATGGATTGGCCGGCATTGGCGAGGGACACGAATGCCGGTTCACGCCGCGTGCCCTAAAAAGGTGCGCGGGTAAGAATGTTATTGCCATGCTTAAGAACTTTGGCCATTTGTTCGAGGGGGACCGCTTATGGTTTGTTTGCCCCCTGCGCGGCCGGCGTACCCGAAGGCACGCAAGACACGGCGCGCTACTTCACGATCGTCAAATGGGATGGGGCCGTCTTTTAGGATTTGATAAGTCTCGTGTCCCTTACCTGCCAGGATGACCACGTCGCCCGGCGCGGCCTTTTCAATCGCCAGGCGAATGGCTCGTTCGCGATCGGGCTCTGCGGCGTGAGGCGTGTCGTAGCGTCGCAGCCCCACCATGGCGTCGTTCATGATGGAAAGCGGATCTTCGCTGCGAGGATTGTCGGAGGTGAGCACGACGTAGTCGCTCAGTTCCCCGGCCGCCATCCCCATGAGCGGCCTCTTCGACCGGTCACGATCGCCACCACATCCGAAGAGCGTAATCACCTGCTTCGGTTTCATTCCTCGCGCAACCGATATGACATTACGAAGCGCGTCATCGGTATGCGCATAGTCAACCACCACCATGAACGGTTGGCCTTGCTCAACCCGCTCAAATCTCCCCGGTACACTTTGCAAATCAGTTAATCCTTTCTGAATTTCGTTTTCGGTTAAGCCAAGCGTGAGCGCTGCCGAACAGGCGAGCAGAATGTTGTAGACGTTGATGTGGCCGACCATGCTCGACTCGACGGGGAACTTGCGGTCACCTGCCAGAACGGTGAAGCGAAGCCCGTTAAAAGAGGAGTCGACGTCAACGGCACGGACCCAAGTGTCATTGGCACTGTTTGTCCGCTTGGGAGGTGGCTGATGGATGCTGTACCAGAACACTTCCGATTCGGCCGAGAGTTCCAGGCGGCGGCCCCATTCGTCGTCGGCGTTCAACACCGCGAAGCGGGGGGGAGGACCGCTCCGGGGTTTAAACAACAGCTGCTTGGCAGCGAAATACGCTTCCATCGTGTGGTGATAATCGAGATGGTCGCGCGTAAAATTGGTGAAGCCCGCCGTGTGAAATCGCATGGCGTAAATACGCGCCAGATCGAGCGCATGGGAAGAGGCTTCTAATGTGGCATGGGTGCCGCCCACCTGTTCGAGATCATGGAACATGCGGAACAGGTCCAGCGACTCAGGAGTTGTGTTCACCGCAGGCAAGACGCGCCCGGCGAGATGATATTCAATCGTTCCGATCAAGGCAGTGATTTTGCCCGAAGCGCGCAGCATGGCTTCAAGTAAAAGAGTGCTGGTGGTTTTGCCATTCGTACCGGTGACTGCGGTTATCGACAAGCGCTCATCGGGACGGTTATAGAAGTTCCTAGAGGCGGTGGCCAGGGCCTGACGGCCCTGTGTGACTTCGAGCCATGTGCCGTTGAAGCCGCCCAATGCCGGGCGGTCACTCACGACTGCCAAGGCGCCTTTTTGAAGTGCAGCGTTGGCATACTGGGCTCCGTCCACTTTCGATCCGGAGAAGGCGAAAAAGAGGTAACCTGCTTCTACCTTGCGACTGTCGTAGGCAAGGCCGCGCACCTGACTGGTTTGGAGCGCGGAGGGCAGGTCGGCACTGAGCAATGGAATGCCTTCGAGCACCTGGCTCAGTTCCACGGGGCACGCTCCTTGAGGTAGCGGGTCACCGTGTAAACCTCACGCGGATATGCTCGCCCGGGACGAGAAGGGTTCCCGCCGGGGGATTTTGTGCACGCGCCAAACCGTCGCCCCGCATGTCGACATCAATGCCATCGGAGGTAGCGAGTTGCATGACGTCCCGGATCGTTCTGCCGACGAAGTTGGGCACCTTCGGGGCGTTCGGGTCTACGTCGACATCGGGTGCGGCTCCATCGACAGCAGGTTCGCCGAGCGATTGCTTCAATTCTTCTGAAGTAAGCGGGTCTGCCTCGGCGAGAGATACGTCGTCCGACTCTCTTGCCTGATCAGTTTTCTTATCCTTTGCCGCGAGCTGCTCCAACTCCTCAGGAACATCACGGCGAACACTCATGCGCCGGAGTGCTTCCGACGTGATCTTTACAAAAACTGGACCCGCAGCCCAACCGCCGTAACCGGCCATACCGGTAGTGCCCGCAATCGTCACGACGACAACGACGGACGGATTCTGGAGTGGCGCGAACCCGAGGAATGACGCGTTGTACTTGTGCGTGTAGACGCGGTGAGCGAAATCGTAGATCTGCGCAGTCCCGGTTTTGCCAGCGATGGTGTAGCCCACCACGTGCAGTTGATGTGCGGTTCCACCCGGCTCCGTGACAACGCGCCGCATCATCATGCGCATCGTCATGACGGTCTGCGGTCTAAGCACCTGAACAGGCGCCTGATACTTCACCGGAATCTTTGGTTCGCCGGGCGCCTGCTCCCAATTGACAAGATGCGGGTGTACCAGAAACCCGCCGTTTGCGATGACGCTGCCGGCTTGTGCCAGTTGCACTGACGTGACACTGATTTCATGTCCCATTGGAATGGAACCAATCGTAGTGGGCTGCCATCTTCTTAGCGGGCGAAGCAAGCCAGGAGCCTCAGCTGGAAGTTCGATACCCGTTCGCCGGCCGAACCCGAAGCGGTGGATATATTCATAGAGGTTCTTGTTGCCGACCTGCATGCCTATGCGGATGGCGCCGATGTTGCTGGAAAAAGCCAGCACGTCCTGCATAGAAAGTGATGGGTACGACTTGTGGTCGTGAATCACACGGCTAAAGAGCTTCATGACACCGTTGCCGCAGTTGATGATCGACCCGGGCCGCAGGTCCGTTGTCTCGAGCGCGGAGGCCAGGGTAATTACCTTGAAAACCGAGCCAGGCTCGAACGGGGCGACCACTGCGAGGTCTTCCCGGCCAGAAGGTTTCTCACCTGCGTGTAGCTTTTCATTCAAGTCATACGTGGGATAGTTCTCGAGGGCCAGCACCTCTCCAGTTTTAGGATCCATGGCCACCAAGCTTCCGTGCTCGGCGTGGTTTTCGAGCACCGCGGCTTTGAGCACATCGTGAGCCAGATGCTGTAGCTCACTGTCGATCGTCAACCCGATAGTTTTCCCGCTCACGGGTGCATCGACGACTTCCGATTCGTAGGCGCGGTTCTTGACGTCGACCTTGAGGCGCATCAGTCCTTTGGCGCCCGCAAGATCCTTGTTCAGCTTTAGCTCAATGCCCGCGGCGCCTTGCTGTTCAGAGTTCACGTTGCCCACAACATGAGCGGCCAGTTCGCCGTTTGGATAAGTACGAACGCTGCCGTTGCCAACGATCAGCCAATTCAACTTCATGGCTGAGAGCTGTTCGGCTTGTTCTTCCGAAATCTGGGGGTCAACAATGAAATAGCCGTGATGGCGTTTGGAGCGGGCCGCCGCTTCGAGATCTGCTTCGAGCCTGGGAACATCGAGTTTCAGGACGCGGCCCAGCAATGCGGCGGCAAAGCCGATGTTCTGTATCTGCCCGGGATTCACCGCAACGATGCGCGAGGGTGAGCTGATGGCGAGAAAGTTCCCGTGGCGGTCAACGATGGCGCCGCGCACGGACTCGATAGGCGCGGATTTGTCCTGCTGCGATTCGGCGGCCTTGAGGTATTTTGTGTGGGCGAAGACCTGCAGGTCGACCAGCCGCAGAACAACAATGAGAGCCCATCCCAGAAGGATGAGCCCTATTACTCCCAACCTATCGGTGGACTTGAACTCTGTGGATTTAAACTGAGGTCTGAGCGCGGGTTGCATTTCCCTTTCTCAAGCGGTCGGAAGCATCCACGCGAGTCTCCTGGCACGAGCGCTGCTAGCGGGCAGCGACTTCGGTGACTGCAGCGGGAAGCGTGTTGAGAGCCTCGGCCTGGGCCTTCGTCTTACCTTCGAGGTACTGCACCTGTTGCGGCACTGGATCCACCATCTTCAAGGTCTTCGACAGTTGCTCCAGACGATCGTAGTTCAGCAATTTGGCTTGTTGCAGATCGAGCTGGGTATTCTGCTGTTCGAGCTTGTGCTGCTCCTGCCGCAGGTTCTGAACCGTGAAGCCGGCCATGGTGTTGTATGCGGCGGGCACCAGACCCGCGATGACGAGCATGGCCGCTACGAACCCAGTAGCCACGGTGCGGCTGCGCGCCCGTCGAGCAATTGGATCCGCGGCTCGCACGACAGTGCTGTTGTCGATCCGCTTCACAAAGAGGTAAACATCTTCGTTGGCAATGGGGCGGAGACGAGGCGACTCCGTGCGTGACCAAACAGCGGGGGGGGCTCCGGCCAGTTCTCCGACCCCGACGAAACGATTTACGATTGTTGCGAGTGACGCCATGATAATTGTTCCTTCTAAATTCACTACCGCCCGTTAAGGCGCTGCGCCGCAGCTTGGCTGCCGTGCAGCCGGGCTAAATTCGTTCCAGCGCGCGCAACTTGGCGCTACGCGACGCCGCATTACTAAAAATCTCTTCGTCCGCCGGTCTCACAACGTGCTTTGTCAAAATCCGAGCCTGCCCTTCACGAGCCAGCGCTTGAAAGCTCCGCTTCACCTTACGGTCTTCGAGCGACATGAATGTGAGAACCACAAACCGCCCGCCCTGCCGTAAACGCTCCGGCACTATACGGAGCAGTTCATCCAACTCTTCCAATTCCCCGTTCACCTTCAGCCGCAGAGCCATAAAGGTCTGAGTGGCCGGGTGCATTCTCCCCGTTCGCGGGACGGCTTTCTCGACGACCTGGGCCAAACGGCCTGTGGTGAAGATGGGCCGCGCGCGAACGATTGCTCTGGAGATTCTTCGCGACCTCCTTTCTTCGCCGAGTTCGTAGATCAGATCGGCGAGCGCCCTTTCAGGCAATTGGTTTACAAGATCCGCCGCCGTGAGCTCTTCGCTACGGTCCATGCGCATATCGAGGGGACCGTCTTCCATCAAGGAGAAGCCGCGCTCCGCACTGCTCAACTGGTAGCGGCTCACACCCAAGTCGGCCAGCACCCCATCGACCGCCGAGACCCCGTTCTCCCGCAACGCCTCGGGTAATTTCGAAAAAGCTCCGTGGAAGAACCGCACCCGCGCTGCTACGGCTTCCGTTCTGGCCCGCGCCATTTGGAGCGACTCCGCGTCACGGTCGCAGGCGATCACAAATCCGTTTTCAAGCTGTGCGGCAATCGCACCCGCATGACCGCCCAACCCGGCCGTCATATCCACGTAAATTCCATCGGGCCGGATCGCGAGATACTCGAGCGACTCCTTCAGCAGAACCGAAACGTGCCAAGGGCTTCCTTGTGACGGAGTCTCGTTCTGGGCCGCGTCCATACATGACGGCTAGCGGAGGCCCTTCTTCTCCAGCGCGCTGACCTTCTCAGCCAGATTTGTTTTCGCTGTGCTCAGCCGTTCCTCGTAGATCTTACTTCCAAAAACCTCAATCCGCTGTTTGAAGCACAACAGATGAACATCGTCTTTCTCTAGATCCAAATCACGCCGCAAGGTGGTCGGCATCAAAACTCTCCCTTGCCCGTCGATGTCCGCGTCTTCGCCGTAATGATTCGCAACAAAGGCCACGTCCGATCGAAAGTTCGCGTCGTCACCGGCTTGCTGGAGCATGTTTTCTGTTTCGCGCCAGACCGAAATGGGATAGATTAGGGCTGTCGAGACATTCAAGGTCGTGATGAATACTTTCCGCTCACCCAGAGAATCCAGGTACTGCACAACCGCAGCAGGCAACTTCAACCGGCCTTTCTCGTCGACACGCCCGCTCAGAGTGCCGCGGGGAGGATCGACTAGTCTTGCTGGATTGGGCTGACCTTCACTTTCCACTTCTGACCACTTTCAACCAGTTCGGACCACTGAAAAGATCGTCGCATGGGTCCCCGGTGAAAGCAACAACTTTCTTTTAGGAAATCCCCGTAAGTTATTGCATTCGCCTTCCTTACGCCTCGCGGGCATATCAGTGTGCGAATGCGCTTAGGCGGGCAGAGATGGAGAAGTGAGTTTAGGGAAGGCGAGAATGTGAAACGAGAAGCGGCGCCGGGGAGACGCCGCGCAGTGGGAACAGAGGGGGACTTAACTGCCTTCTACCTGGAGATCGTTTCAACTGAGAAGACGTTCGGAACAGCATTGGCGCGGACGTTGATGAAGTTCTTATCAGCTTGATTGGCTACAACGCCTTCGAGCTTCACATGTCCGTTGCTGACAATGATGTGGATGCTGGGCAAGGCTTGGTTGCCGTAGCGATCACCGATTTGCGGACTTCCGTAGATGGCGCGAAACTCAGCACGGCGGATTTGCCAATCCAAATCGGAGAGCGGCAGCACGTTGATCCGATTGATCACCTGAGTGACACCTTCGAGACGCTTGACGACGTTTTCAGCGTCTGATTTGAGCACCGGATTTGTGACGTCGCCAAGCAGCGTGACTGTGCCGCCAGTTACCTGAAACGCGAGGTCATCGAAAATCGTGTAGTAGGGCAGCATCACCAGCTGATGACGAACCTCCTGCTGGATGCGGCTCTCGCTCGCAGAACCTCGTGTAAAGGCATCGTTATGATCCTTTTGCTGGGCTGGTGAAGGAGCAGCCCAAAGCAGCATGGCTGCAAAGGCAGACAACCGGTATACGGTTTCACACATGGGATTTTTACCTCTAAAGATAAGATCGCCTGAACGGGCGTGTATGTTACACGGGAAAGTCCCGACGAATTCGCTAATGTTTCGATTCAGGGGCGCCGGCCGCTGACTGCGATTGCGGGAAGCCGAGCGCCAGCCGCCGGTGAAACAGCTCAAAGAGGAACCCGTAACATTGCAGCGCGAGAGCAGGGTCATAGCGGTATCCCTCATCACGCATGAAGGCGTGCGCGCCATTCACCTCGACCCACTGGTAGGTGGCGCCGATCTCATCGAGGCGTGCTTTGATGCGTTTCCTGCCCTCAAGAGGCACATGGGGATCCTGACGTCCCCAGATGTGCAAGAGCTCCCCTTTGATATCGGCGGCGCGATTGAGGGAATCATCCTGTTTTCCCTTCCCCAGGGTGCCCGAGTGAATATCGGTGGCATAGAAGCAGGTGGTGGCGAGGACGTCCGGGTTCATGGCTGCGCGGAACGCGAGATGGCCGCCGAGGCAAATGCCGACGGCGCCTAGTCGTCCGGTGCAATCCTGGCGGCTCTTGAGGTAATCGAGCAGGGCGCGGGTGTCCGCATCAAAGGCTGACACTTCTTTCCCGAATTTGTGAGCGTTCCCTATGTCAGCGCCTTGTTGATCGTAGGCGAGCACGGTGCCTGCGGTCTCAAGCTCGTGATACACCTCCGGGACAGCGACGATGTAGCCGTGTCCGGCAATGGCGGCTGCGGCGCGCCGAATGGGGCTGGTTACTTGGAAGATTTCCGAATAGAGGATGACGCCTGGGAATTTGCCGTCGGCAGCGGGGCGGAAGATGTAGGTCCGCATGGGACCACTCGGCGTTTCGATTTCAACAACAAGATCGTCTTTGATCGTCATAAGTCAAGAACTCCTCTCCTACAGCGGAGTGGCGTCCTACTGGGCGCGAGGTGCTTCTTCGATGGCAACGAGAGCTTTGCCGGTGGACAGTGTCTGTTTCTTGCAGCGAACCACTTGCCCCGGCTGGAACTGCCAATTCTCTCCCGCGGGCATGGTGTCGATGATTTTGTAGTAATCCCGTCCCAGGTGCTCAGCCATGACGGAGCGCATGACATTCAACCCCTCGCCAATGAGGTTGACGTAGATCATGACTTCCTTGCCGGTCCTTGGGATGGGCGGGGCTGGTATGACTGGCGGGGGCATCATCGGGGCGGAGATGATTGGCGCTGGCACGATCGGCGCTGGCGTGACTGGCGCCGGCGTGACTGGCGCCGCGGAAGGACCTGCGGGCTGGCTGGTGGACGGGGTCACGAAGGACCGCGGGCGAGTGGTAAGGAAAGGTGAGGGTTCGTGTACGGGCGGTTGTTCCGCGTACACAGGTTGCTGAGCAACAGGTTGTTGTGAGTATGTGGCCTGCGGCTCGACGGTGATCAATGGGGCAAATGAGGTTGCCCTGACGTCGGGCGCATAGGACCGGGCCGGGGAAGCGACCGGGACAGCAGGTTCGGGATCCCTGATGAAACTGCGCTGGCCGACGCCTGGACGCGACACCATGCCGTCGGCAGCAGGCAAGCGATTACCCATGCGGCTGCGGTCAATCGCCCAGAGAACGGCAGTGGCGAAAAGCCACGTGAACGGCAGCCCTACGGTTTGCCATCCGCCATTGGCGAGATGGACCTCTCCATGCGCAGCGAGAAGTTCGAAAACTGCTCCGCAGGCAACCGCGAAGCAGAAGCCACACACGGCGGAAAACGCGAGGCTGCCTAGAACCGTTCGATAGCCCTCCTGATCGAATCCGAAAAGAACCAGAAGCAAAAGGAAGCCTAGGATGCTTCCCATCCAGGCGAACGGTCCGGAAAGGAGCGTGAGACCGAGCGTTGCAGCTAGTGCGACCGCGGCAAGAGCCGTGGATTCAACTTGCGATTTGGACATTCCTTCTCCGAACGGCACAATTCTAGCGAACCGGAAATGCGCCGGGCGTATTGAAGGTTAAAGACGGGTGCGCGCTAGTGCTGGGTTTCAGAGAAACTGCACTGTAACGGCGGGCGAAATCAAACCTGGGAGATTATTTCGAAGCAGCCAGCACGGGTGCCGCTGGACTGGAGTTTTCGCGAGCGTTTAACTGTTTAGCTGGAGAGCGAAGAGCATCCGCTGAATAATTATTGTGGGGATTCCACAGCAGCCAGCCATCCGATCCGAAACTCTCGGCAGCTTTGATCTGGGCTTGGATCTGCGCTGGTCCGAATTGGCGTTTGTCGAACGCGTAATCGGCAAAGCCCTGAAGCCACGGGCGGAATCGCAGCGGGTCGACCTTGGTGCGCTGCTGCGCGCGGTCTAAACTGAAGCGCACGATCTCGTACGGGTGCTGAACCGGATTTCTATAGTTTGGGATTCCGTATGTAAAACCAGATGGGTAGAGCATGGGAGAGACGTAGTCCAAGGGGCCCATCACGTCTTCGATCTTCTGTCCTATGCCGGTGTCTCCTTTATTCCAGCAGATGTATCCGAACACGTCAGCGGACAAGAAGACGTTGTATGGAATGAGCTTGTCGTGTGCTTCTGTCAGAAATTCGTTGATTGCTTTCGGACGTGAGGTATCGGTAGTGGCCTCAGAGAACGCGACACCTTTGGCATCCGGGAAACGAACATAATCGAATTCGATTTCATCGAAGCCTGCCTTAGCCGCATCGACAGCCAGAGCGACGTTGTAGCTACGGACCGCCGACAGAAATGGATCGCACCAGATAAGACCCTCATGATCTTTGAAGGCGTGCCCATTTTGCTGTACCGCAAACTTGGGATTCGCTTTCCCGAGCACATTGTCCTTGAACGTGACAATGCGCGCAATGGTATAAACGCCTTGCTTGTGAAGCCTGTCGAGAAGTGCGGGCATGTCAGGAACCGTGATCTGTTTTTGTGCGCCGATCTCGCCCGCCAACGGGACGGAAGTGCGATAGCAGAGGTAGCCGAGATCTCCTTTGATATCGATGACGACCGCATTCACAGGAGTAGACCCCACGAGTCGTAATGCCGCTTCGCGAATGGAAGGTGTCCCGACGCCCCAAAAGGAAAGATACAAGGCACGAGGTATAACGGATGTCAGTTTCAACTGCAAGGCAGTTGTGGCATGAGGGTCGGCGGTAACCTTCGCTCTTGAGAAGCCGTAGGCCCTGGCTGAGACTTCACTCCCTTCGCCATCGATCTTGAATTCACCTCTTCCATCCGCTCGCACCACCTTCGAGCCGAGCGTAACGATGGCCCCTGGGATGGGTTTCCCCGATCCAGAGTCCACAACTGAGCCGGAAAACGTGGCAGCAGCAACCAGGGACGTAGCGGCCCAAAGTGCGCAGGATAGACGGGTAAACGGATTGAGCATGGTAACTTCGGCGACTTGCCTACTTCACTAGTCGGCAAAGCAGCGCAAGGAGATAAGAAGGAGCGGCGATTCACTCGGATCAGGTTTTTCCGACGAGTCCGTCGCTATCCTGAAGTCGTTCTCTTATGCCGAAGCCGACGCTTATTTCAAAGCCCACCAGAATCGAGCCAGTTGGAAACAAACCAAAGCTGATTGACGAGTACATTGGCCGCGTGACCTCACGTACTGGGGAGGTGAGTGTGGCCCACATGCGCAGTCCGGCGGGGTGGCAGGAACCGGGGCAGACGCCCGACTTCGACGAGTTCACGGTAGTAATAAAGGGCATGCTTCGCGTGGAATATGCGGAAGGATCCCTCGACGTGCATGCCGGGCAGGCCGTGATGGTTCCTAAAGCCGGGTGGATTCGCTACAGCACACCCGAACCGGACGGCGCGGAATACTTCGCGGTCTGCGTACCGGCGTTTTCACCGGATACAGTTCATCGGGACGAGTAGCGCGGGATAACATGACTGCGTGCTCTAAAGCCTGCAGCGTAATTTCCCTGTCGTCCTCTTCGTAGCACACTCCGCAAATCAGTTGGTGTCCAGCTTCGCGCAGGCGTTTGTACCGCAGGTGGGGTAAGTGTACTTCGTCTTGCTGGCTGCCTTCTTCTTCCGCTCTCCGCCTTCGAACGGAACAGACTGCCAATTGAGCTGAAAGGCGGTAGCGGCGAGCTTGGCGTACGCGATCGAATGGGGCGCCCGGAACGATGTAATGCATCAGGCGCCGGCAGGTTCCCTTGCCGCCTGGCTCTCCGGTGGTGGAAACGGTTTCAACTGGATGTTATATTTGGTCGTGGCGGCATTCGCCGCCTGACCGACACGAGCGGGCGCGTAGCTCAATTGGCAGAGCAAGTGACTCTTAATCACTAGGTTGTAGGTTCGATTCCCACCGCGCTCACCAGCAAACCCCGGCGGGCCTTATCTAGAGCTCTGCAATTTATTCAGACTGAACGCAGCATGATGCCCATGCGTCGTCAGTATGACGAGATTAACGGCCCGCACTAGCGTGCATGGCATCCAACGAACGTCGATCTGCAATCCTTTGTGGTACAGGAGTAATGTACGGGGGTCTTGAACGATTATGATGGGGCGATGGACTCGGCTTATCAGCGCAGAGCTTTTGATTGCCGCAGCTAGTAGCTATGGCCAGGGCGAAGCGGAGCCGAACAATACGCGGGCTTTAATTGAACAAGGCAATCAAGCTTTGGCGCAAATGCGCCTTCAGGATGCAGCGATGGCGTTTCAACGGGCCATCGACCTCAATCCTTCTTCCGCCAAGGCGCACGAACAACTTGGCGTTACTCTGATGAGAGAAATCGCCAACGGCAACGTCAGGCCGTCTGCGGATTCTGACGTGTCACAGCGGGCCGAGGACAACTTGAAGCGCGCGGTCGAGCTTGCCCCGTCGGCAACCAGGCCGCTCTCCGAACTCTCTGAGCTAGAAGCGTTACTTGCCGAGCGCTCGTCAGATCCGGTCGAGAGATCGGATCGGTATCGCGATGCCCAGAACCTTCTGAAGCAAGTGCTCGCTGTCGATCCTGGTAAGGCGGATGCCTATCTTAGGCTCGCTAACCTGGAGCGGGACGAGTTCAGCCCGGCTATTCAGCAAGCGAAGGCGCGAGGGGGAGGCAAAGCCAGCCCGCTCTCGGATTTCGGGTTACGTCATTCACTTCAGCGACAGTACGGAGACCTCATCAACGATGCAATAACGAACACGCAGAGGGCCTCCGAGATGAATGCCAATTCTCCGAAGCCGCTGCTGATGATGTGGCGGTTACTGCAAGAACGCGCTCTCATTCGAGACACTCTTGACGAGTACACAAGTGACATGCACGAAGCAGAAGACTGGCAGCGGCAGTTCCTCAGTACCGGAAGCCATACCGCGGCGCCGGAGTAATAGATGAAACTTACTCTTCGCGCCGCAGCTCAATCAGTACAATTTCCGGCGGGCAGTTATACCGAACCGGCAGCGAGGAACAGCCGACACCTGCGCTGGTGTAGCCGTGCATTTGCTCGTGAACCCAGTGTCCGTATGTATACGCCGGGGGACAGTTGGCGTTGTTTCGTAGCGAACCAATCTTCGGGAGCCGGATTTGGCCCGCGTGAGTGTGTCCGCAGAGATATAGATTTACGCCATGAGCTGCCGCTTCGCCAAAGAGCTCCGGGCTGTGAGCTAACAGAATTTTGAAAGCATTCGGTGGCAGGGAAGACAACGTGCCTGGAAGATCGTCGGCCTGATAACTGAAGTCGTCGTCAAGGCCGGCCAACCACACCGAACCTCTTCCTTGGGTAATTTCGACTGCTTCGTTGACCAACATGCGGACGCCCATATCAGTTAGCGCATGAGCGATCTCAGCCGCGTCGTGATTTCCGAGAATGGCGAAAATGCCGTGCTTGGCTGAAATGCTCTCTACAATGTGGCGCATTCGGGGGTATACGCGCCGGCACGGCCCGTCATCTTCGAACCGGTAGTCGCCTGTCATTAGACATATGTCCGGCCGCAGCTCGCTGAGGGCCCGCGCCACCACCTCCGGCAACCCGTCTACGCCGTCAATGTGCAGATCCGATAGGTGAAGTAATTGGAAGCCATCGAATTCGGGCGGAAGATTCGGGAAACCGAGTTCAAGCTTGCGAACAACAGGAGAAAGAGCATTCCTGACACCTCTTTCGTACAGGCCACTCAGTTGGAGAAAAAGCTTCAGCAACGGCCGGATGATGTAACGCTCATGTTTCAGAAGGATATTCTTCTTCCGCAACTTGCGTCCGGTCTTTGCCATCCACTCTTCAACCTCGATCCTCGGTTGTAAGCGCTCGGATAAGGACAGTTCTTCAATAAGCTTGGTCATAGAGTCGATCAGCGAAGCACCTGATTCGGCGCAATTGTGGAGGGTGGGAAGAGATCGCGACGTACCGCTTCAGCCTCACGTCGCGGTGAGCCTTATTCCCCCTTATTCTATCCAACGGCCGGCGCTGTCTGATTCTTTATAGCGCTCGAACAGGTGCGGGCGTGTGCCGCGCGTCGCCGGTCCAGCGGAGAAACACCACGGCCAGCGGCGGAAGGTCAATGGTAAGGGAGTAGTTGCGGCCATGCAGGCGTACGGGCACGGCGTCTACTCCGCCAAAATTCCCTCTTCCGCTTCCGCCATATTGCTTCGCATCGGAATTGAGAACCTCTTTCCAAAACCCGTTACGCGGTACGCCCAGGCGATAACTGCCGCGCGTCACCGGGCTGAAGCTACAGATCACCGCCGTGACCTCATCCTCGGAGCGCCCCTTCCTGAGAAAGCTTAAGACGTTGTGCTCCGCGTCGTGAGCTTCAATCCATTCGAAACTGGCCGGACTAAGTTCACTTGCGTGAAGAGAAGGGTCCGAACGATAGAGACTGTTCAAATCCCCGACCAGGAGCCGCAAGCCAGCATGGAGTTCGAAATTCAGCAGCGCCCAATCCAAGCTTCCGTCGTGGTTCCATTCAGCCCACTGGCCAAACTCACCGCCCATGAACAGCAGTTTCTTACCGGGCTGAGCATACATATAACTAAACAGCAGCCGCAAATTGGCGAACTTTTGCCAGTTATCGCCTGGCATTTTGTTGATCAGCGAGCCCTTGCCGTAGACCACCTCGTCATGCGAAAGAGGCAGCACAAAGTTCTCATTGAATGCGTAAACCATGCGGAAGGTGAGGTCGCGGTGATGGAACTTACGGAACACCGGGTCCTGAGACATGTATTCGAGGGTGTCGTGCATCCAGCCCATGTCCCACTTCATTCCGAAGCCGAGGCCGCCTACGTAAGTCGGGCGTGACACCATGGGCCAAGCGGTAGATTCTTCGGCAATGGTTTGCACATCCGGGTGAGCGCGAAAGACATCTTCGTTGAAGCGGCGCAGGAAGGCAATGGCATCCAGGTTTTCGCGCCCACCATACTGGTTCGGAATCCATTGCCCTTCGCGTCGTGAGTAATCCAGATACAACATGGAGGCGACCGCATCCACGCGCAGTCCGTCCACGTGATATTTGTCGAGCCAAAACAAGGCGTTACTTAGCAGAAAACTCCGCACCTCGGGACGCCCGTAATCGAAGATAAAGCTATTCCAATCCGGATGTACTCCGCGGCGTGGATCGGCGGGTTCGTACTCGTGGGCGCCATCGAAATAGCCGAGACCGTGTTCGTCTTGAGGAAAGTGCGACGGCACCCAATCGAGAATGACGCCAATGCCGTTCTGGTGGAAGCGGTCCACCAGGTGCATGAAATCCTGGGGAGTGCCGTAACGGCTAGTGGGCGCAAAGAAGCCCGTGATCTGATAGCCCCACGAGCCATAAAACGGATGCTCCATCACGGGCATGAACTCCACGTGCGTGAATCCGGTTTCTTTGACATACGGGACCAGTTGATCGGCCAATTCGCGATAGCTGAGAGAACGGCCACCCTCTTCAGCAACCCGTCGCCATGAGCCTAGATGGACTTCGTAGATCGACATGGGGGCGTCCAGGCTGTTGGCGGCGCGCCGACTATCCATCCACGACTCATCGCCCCACGAATAATCCAAATCCCAAACCACCGAGGAGTTCTGGGGAGGCGTGTCCTGCAACACTCCGAAGGGATCGGCTTTGTCGGCCCGGTATTCGCCGGAGTTCGATTCTATGTAATATTTGTAGCGGGCGCCAATAGATGCTTCTGGAGAGAAGCCTTGCCAAATTCCGGCTTCGGTAAGCGTTAACGGCAGTGCGTCCTTCTGCCAATCGTTAAAGCTGCCTATAACGGATACGAAACGCGCTTGGGGCGCCCACACGGCGAATTGCGTTCCGCCCTCCGGACGAATATGCGCACCAAGAACATCAGAGAGTTTGATGTTGGCGCCTTCCTGAAAAAAATAGACATCGTCCTGCGTGATCACGCGAGAGGTGTTGGCCATGTAGCTCAAGTTCCTAACTTACGAGACTCAAGATGCCGCGAAGAGGAATGCGCACCCAATCGGGACGATTGTTGAGCTCATAGGCGACTTCGTAAAGCGCCTTCTGCAAGAGGAAGGCGTCAAAGACGCGACGCCGCTCCTGTGGATCGGACGGCACAAACTGCGCGGCGCGCGCGGTATCGAAGTAGCCTTTCAGATACGTGGCGGAGATCCAAGAAGTCCAGTGCGCAGCCCACGATTCGACGGCGGTAGTCATCTCGGGCTGGGTGGGAACTCCTGAAACTTGACCGAAGAGGGCAGCGTAAGCGGCGTATTGAAAGGAGCGGATCATCCCGGCCACGTCGCGCATGGCGAGCGTCTTCGATCGCCTCTCGCTCAGTGGGCGCGCGGGTTCACCTTCAAAATCGATGATCATGAAATCAGTGCCGGTGTAGAGCACCTGTCCAAGGTGATAATCTCCATGAAAACGAATGCGCGAGGCGTTGATAATCTGATCGCGCAATGGAAGAAAGCTCTCTGTCACGCGATGCTCCATGTGAAGGACCTGCCTGGCGTTCTCCGCAGCCGTGCCGGCCAGCACTGCCTGTTTTCGCCGCAGAAGACCGAAGGTAATATCCGCTTGCCCGATCATCTCTTCACAAAGCTTCTTGCCTTCTTCAAGCGCGAATGGCTCGGGGAGGAAATCAGCTCCGCCGGTGTCATTCGCCAAGGCTGCGTGCATCTCAGCGGTGCGCACGCCCAGCAGGCGCGCCGATTCCGGATACTCACCAAAGAGTTCCCGCGCATCCTGCGGCAGAGTGTGCGCCATCAGCTCTAGCGGATGATCTGTAGGTAACGCGGGCGCCTTCTCGCCTCGCGCCAGCGCACGTTCGAAATAAGCGCTCAGCGATTCGAGCGTATACTTCCAGGCGTCCCCCTGATTGCGAACGAAATCCTGCAGAATACCGGCAGAATAAACCGTCTCCCCGTCCTTCGAACGGTATTCGAACTGACCCAACACGGCGGGAGTATTCGCGAAACCTCGCTCCGTGAGAAATGAGCCGATCTCGACATCGGGGTTAATACCCGGCTCAATCTTTCTGAACAGTTTCAGAATGAAGCGGTCGCCATAGATGATGGACGTGTTGCTTTGCTCTGCTCGCGAGACGGAACTTTCAACGCGCAGATCGGTGTCCCCGCACTTATCGCGGAACGCGCCGGTTTGTATCGCGACCAGATCGCCCTTGCGGCCGGGGAAAACGCCGCTGCGCGCAACGGCATTTAACAGCGCGGTGCGCAATTCCGGTTTCGACAGCGCTTCGTGCAACTCGCCCTCTGCGCCGCTTTCTGTTCGGTATTTCGCGAGTGCGTCTTGACTCTGAGCCGCCGCCGGATTCATCGCAGCATGATCCATACCAGCCTCGTTCAGCGCGAGTGTGAGCACATAATTATCCGGCTCACCATCGCTGTAATCAAGGCGAATGATGAGCAGGTACGACTGAGTCCCCGGTACGGCGAGGACATCTTCGATCTCCGCCTTCTGAATGCTGCGAGTCTTTGCTCGGAACCAGCGCCTTTGGGCAATGTACTCGGGCAAGATCGAGGCGAGTTGCGCCAGGGCCGCATCATCGAAGAACTGCTCCGGCGAGCGAATCTCGATGACTGGTGTTTCACGTGTGAGCGTACTGAGGTCTTTAAGCTCCGGGGAAGCCATACGTTTATGGATTCTATCCCGAGATCGCGTTTTCACAGGAAGTACTCAAAATCGCTTTCCACTCGCAGACGACGCCGGATTCGGAAGATGTGCCCTGGAACGCTATTGGGGTCCAATTCAACGTAGTTCCTGGGGCCGCTCCATATGTAACGCGCCCCGGTCAGCAAATCATTGGCTTGGTAAGGCCGGTCTTCCTCAATTTCCAGATCTTTGAGCGGAAGATCGACGAAGCCCGATTGGCTGTGATCGGGATCGAGATTCACCACAACCAGCACTAAATTGGCGCCGTCGGGAGAACGCTTGCTGTAGCAGATCAGCTGGTCATTGTTGACAGGATGAAAGTCGAGCAGCCAGTCGCTCTGCAGAGCCGGATTTTCGTGCCGGATGCGATTGACCAATTTGATAAATTCCCGCAAGCTGTCGGGCCGCTCCAGGTCCCAAGCTCGAATTTGATACTTTTCTGAGTCGAGATACTCCTCACTTCCGGGCCGCACCGGCCGCGCTTCGAGCAACTCGAAAGCCGGGCCGTAAATCCCATAGTTGGCGCCCAGCGTGGAAGCCAGCAGCAAGCGGATCATGAATGCCGCGCGGGTTCCCAGTTGTAGAAATTCGGTCAGAATGTCGGGTGTGTTGGGCCATTGATTGGGGCGGAAGAATTCGCGAACGGATGTCTGGCTGAGTTCTTCCAGGTACTTCGTCAATTCTTCTTTCTCGTTTCTCCACGGGAAATATGTATAGGATTGGCTGAAACCAAGCTTGGCGAGCCGGTACATAATTTTTGGCCGGGTGAAAGCCTCTGAGAGAAACAGTGTCTCCGGCCAGTCTCGCTTGATCTCGCCGATGCACCACTCCCAGAATGGAAACGCTTTGGTGTGCGGATTATCCACGCGGAAAATGCGAACCCCTTGCTCGATCCAGAAGGTGAAAACGCTCTTTAACTCCTGCCACATCTCCCACCATTTCGAGCTTTCAAAGTCGAATGGGTAGATGTCCTGATACTTCTTGGGCGGATTTTCGGCGTACTGTATGGTTCCGTCCGGGCGTTTGTGGAACCAATCCTCATGGTCTTTCACATACGGGTGATCGGGGGACACCTGGAAGGCAATATCGATGGCCACCTGCATTCCGAGTTGAGAGGCGCGCTGGACTAGGGCGCGAAAATCACTGAGCGTTCCCAGGTCCGGATGCACCGACTTGTGCCCGCCTTCAGGCGCGCCGATGGCCCAAGGGCTGCCGGGTTCACCGGGCTCTGCCGTAACGGAATTGTTGCGCCCTTTGCGGAAGTTCGTCCCGATGGGATGAACCGGCGGAAGGTAGACCACGTCGAACCCCATATCCGCGATGTAGGGCAGGCGTGCGGCGCAATCCCGAAGTGTTCCATGGCGGCCGGGCTCTGGCGAAGTGGATCGCGGAAACAGTTCGTACCAGGAGCTGAAACGCGCCCTCACCGGATCGACGACGATGGCGAGTTCACGCTCCATCTCAGTCGCGAACCGGCGGTCCGGATGCCGGATCATCACGTCGTTCAGAGATGCGTCGGTTGCTCGCTCACGCCGCGCGGAGATCTCCTGCTTGCCGCGGAGAAGCTCCGCCTGATCACGCAGCCAAGTGGCATCTGCCGCTTTGGCGCGCTCGGCTGCCGCTGTGATATGTTCGGCGCCAATTAGATAATCGAGCGGAGTGTCCTGGTCTGCTTGAATGCGCTTCAGCAGATCGCGGCGCCACGTTTCCCAATGATCTACCCAGGCGTGAATCGTGTAGCGGTAACGGTCGAGCTCAGTCACAGGAAACTCACCAAACCAGCGATCATTGACCAGCGCTTTCATCGGGTGCTCGGTCCACGACTGTGACTTTTCCTGCCGGAACAGGACCACCGCTCGAATGGAGTCGTGACCGTCGGTGAAAATATCCGCCTCCACGCGGACCATATCACCGGCAGTGCGCTTTGCCGGGAAGCGGCCGGCGTCTATTTCCGGCGAAACGCCTTCGATAATGACTCTGCTTCGTCCCTCCTGCTGCGGCTTCGCTCCAGTTGATTCCACTTTCTCTTCTTCCACAGCGGTACGATTTTGCACGGTCACCCCTCATGGTACAAATCGGGGCGTGCGGCGTTTCACTTAAGCTTTGCCGAGCTTCGAATTTCTTGTCAGCGTACGGTAAAGCGCTATGGTCTGGTCCGCTATCGCCGCCCAGCTAAAGGTCTGTTCCACTCGCCTCCGGGCTGCCTGCCCGAACTGCTTGCACTTATCGGGATCGGCGAGCAACTCCGTCACTTTCGCGCCCAGATCACTGGCGAATTGTTCCGCATCGTTAGGAAAGCCCGTAGTCGGATCCGGAGCAAACGGCACCAGGTATCCGGTTTCTCCGTCCACCACCACTTCTTTGATTCCACCGGTCGCACTCGCTACCACCGGCGCCTCGCACGCCATCGCCTCCAGGTTGATAATGCCGAAGGGTTCATACACGGACGGGCAACAGAACACACGCGCGTTGCTGTATAGCTGAATGACCTCCGGTTTTGAAACCATTTTTTCAATCCACACAACGCGCGGGTTTGTCTGGCGGGCTTCTTCCACCTTTTGTCGCATCTCGGCTGCAATCTCCGGCGTGTCGGGCGCGCCGGCGCAGAGTACCACCTGTGTGTTGGGCGGCATGTAACGGATGGCGTCCACCAGGTGTGTCACGCCTTTTTGACGGGTGATTCTGCCGACAAACAGAACGTAGGGCACATCCGGATCAACGCCGTAGGTCTGGAGCGCGGTCGTGTCCTTCGTCTTTTGATACTCGTCCAGCTGAATGCCGTTGTAGATGACATGCACACGTTCCGGAGGCACTGGGTAGACGCGCAGAATGTCTTCCTTGGTCCCGTTCGATACGGCTATCACCGCATCGGCGTCCAGTATTGCCGTTCGCTCCATCCAGGAACTCATGGCGTAGCCGCTTCCCAACTGTTCCGCTTTCCAGGCACGCAAGGGCTCCAGGCTATGCGTCGTGAGGACGAACGGAACGTTGTATAATTTTTTCGCTAAGTAACCCGCCATCGACACGTACCAAGTGTGCGTGTGAACCACATCTACGCCGCTGAGCGCCTTCACTTGCGTGAGATTGAGGCTGAAAGCTTCCAGCGCGCCTTTGAATTTTTCCGTGGCGCCATTCGTGATCTCGCTCCAGGGCTGATTCCCACGCACATGCAGGTTGCCGCTATCAAAGTTCTGGTCTCCCCAACAATGCACTTCCACTTCGATCTTCTTAGCCAGTTCATGGCTGAGGTATTCGACGTGGACACCGGCGCCTCCGTAAACGTTCGGCGGGTACTCGCGCGTAAAAAGCCCAACTCGCACTGTTCAATCCTCCAGCAACTCACCGATTATCAAATCACACCGTTGGTGTCGTACCCGATATATTCGCCTTTTCTTCGCATATGGTAAATCGGTGCCTTGCCGCGCTGAGTTCCGGAGCAATTCACCGGGAAGCCGGCGAACCCGTTTGCAACCAGGGACGATTATGCCGAGTACGCCGAGGGGCTGTTTGCCTGACGGGCGGCGATGAAGGCCTGTGGCGCAAATTTACGAGAGTTGGAGGGCCGCGGAAGCAGAAGCTGGTGCACGCAAGCAGTTGGAAGGGCTGATCCGGGTTCGTTTGGTAAAACGCTGCACGGATCACGTTTCCGTCCTCTGAATCCGCAGAGGCGCACTTCGCCCTCAATCCGCTTCTTCGCGACCAATCGCTTGCTAAACTCAAACACTGAACCCTACGGTGCAGTCACCTCGCCTTTATAGAGGCTGAAGCAGGCTGGCCCACACCCCTGGCGCCTCACGCCCGCAACCCGGAAGTGAAAACGATAGGGCGCGAGGGTTTGGGGCCCGGCGCCGACAAAAAGGAGTCTTCAATTTTCGATGAAATATATCTTTACGTCCGAGTCAGTAACAGAAGGTCACCCGGACAAAATCGCCGATCAAGTCTCTGACGCTGTCCTCGACGCCGTTCTCACCGACGATCCGACGGGTCGCGTGGCGTGCGAGACCCTCGTTACCACGGGCATCTGCATCGTCGCCGGCGAAATTACGACTAAGACTTACGTCGACGTGCCGAAACTTGTCCGCGGCGTCATCAACCACATCGGCTACACCGACGCCGCCATGGGGTTCGATTCCAAGACCTGCGCCGTCGTCAATATGATTCAGTCGCAGTCCCCGGATATCGCCATGGGCGTCGATACCGGCGGAGCGGGCGATCAGGGCCTCATGTTTGGCTACGCCTGCAACGAGACCGAAGAGCTGATGCCCTTGCCCATCATGATGGCCCACAAGCTGGTGCGCCGCTTGAGCGAAGCGCGCCGCGAAGGCGAGCTCCCTTATCTGCGTCCGGATGGCAAGAGTCAGGTCAGCATCGAATACGTCGACGGCAAGCCCAAGCGCATCGACGCGGTCGTTGTCTCCACCCAACACGACGACGACGTCACAACCGAAGAGCTCCGCGAAGACATCAAGAAGCTGGTGATCGGCCCGGTTGTCCCATCGTCTATGTGCGATTCGCAGACCAAGTTCCACATCAACCCCACCGGCCGCTTCGTCATCGGCGGACCCCACGGCGATACCGGACTCACTGGCCGCAAAATCATTGTCGACACCTATGGCGGCATGGGCCGTCACGGTGGTGGCGCATTCTCCGGCAAGGATCCGACGAAAGTTGATCGTTCCGCCTGCTACATGGCGCGCTACGTTGCTAAGAATTTAGTGGCAGCGGGTCTCGCCGGCAAGGTGGAAGTGCAACTCGCCTATGCCATTGGTATTGCCGAGCCCGTCTCGATCATGGTCGACACCTTTGGCACCGGCAAAGTGGAAGATCAGCGCCTTGCCGAACTCGTGCGTGAGAACTTTTCGCTCACGCCCGCCGGCATGATCAAGCACCTGGATCTCCGCCGCCCCATCTATCGCAAAACCGCTGCCTTCGGCCACTTCGGCCGTCACGAAGACACGTTCTCCTGGGAAGCCACTGACAAAGCAGGCACGCTCCGTGAAGCTGCACAACTGACTGCCGCAGCGGTCTAGCCGGACCTCCGATGTCTACGAGCCCCGCGCTTGCGGTTTCGTCCGGCATCCCCTCCGGCATGAACGATCTTGGACTGGCGGCACGCGGCAAGCGTCGCATTGAATGGGCTTTCCAGTCTATGCCCGTGCTGCAATCCGTTCGCAAGCACTTTATCAAGACCCAGCCTTTTGCGGGCCTGCGAGTGGCCGCCTGTCTCAACGTCACTCCCGAAGCCGCCAACCTGCTCATCAGCATGCGCGATGGCGGCGCCAATCTCGCCTTCTGCGCCGCCCACCCGCTCTCCCCTGAAGACGACATCGCTGCCAGTCTCGTCAAAGACTATGGACTCCCGGTCTATGCAAGCACCCGCGACGTCGGTATCGCTCGTTCGCCTGCGGAGGCTGTTCTCCCCGTCGAAGACGTTCTTACGGTGCGGCCGAACCTGATACTCGATCACGGCGCCCAGCTTTCAAGCGCCTTGCAAGCCGTGCCTGTCGAAGCTTTTGAAAGCGTTCTGGGTGGAATCGAGCAGACCTCGTCCGGAGCAACGCACCTCCGCCGTATGGCTCGCGAAGGTACACTGCGCTACCCCGTCCTTGCCATTAACGATTCTCAAACTAAACAGCTTTTTGAGAACCGCTACGGTGTCGGTCAAAGCACGGTAGAAGCCATCGTCCGCTGGACCAACGTTCTACTGGCCGGGATGAATGTCGTCGTACTCGGCTATGGCAGCTGCGGTAGCAGCATCGCTCTCCGGGCCAAAGGGTTCGGCGCCAACATCATCGTCACCGAAGCCGATCCCATTCGCGCCTTGCAGGCCGCCATGGAGGGCCATCGCGTTCTCTCCATCGGGGAAGCAGCCTCGCTCGGCGACGTCTTCATTACCGCTACCGGTTGCAAAAGCGTGATGGGCCGCGAGCACTTCGAAAAGTTTAAAAATGGCGCCATCCTGTGCAACGCCGGGCACTCAAGTGTCGAGATCGATCTTGAAACCCTGGCCCACATCTCTTCTTCACACCGTCCCAGCCGCGATTTTGTTGAAGAGTTCATCCTTCGCGACGGCCGCCGACTCTATCTGGTAGCCGGCGGCCAAGTCATCCATACCGCTTCTGCAGCCGCAGTTCCCGCCTCAGTTCTCGATATCTCCTACGGCAACCAAGCCTTAAGTGCGGAATACTTGGTAAAGAGCGTATCGGGGCTCGACAAGACAAAGGGCGTCTCATCGCTTGACAAGACCGTTTACCCGGTACCTGCCGCCATTGACCGGCAGGTAGCCAAAATAAAGCTAGAATCGATGGGCATCAAAATCGACCGTCTCACCATGGAGCAAGAACAGTATCTTGCAAGCTGGTCCGGCGCCTAGAGCCCCTCGCGAACCATTACTATTGGAGCCGGAAGAAAGCTTCTTGCCGGCTTACGACATTTACAAGGAAACCCCAGTGGAAACAGCCGCGGATTGCAAACGCTCGCTCGAAATCGAAATCCCGCTCGACGAAGTGGAACAAGCTCGGGAACGTGTCACAAGCTCTATCAAGCAGCGTATTCGTCTGCCGGGCTTTCGCCCCGGCAAAGCTCCCGTCAGCATGATCCAGTCCCGCTTTGAAGGCGAGATTCGCCATGAAGTCTTGGAGCTTCTGCTCCCGCAAGCGTTTCGTGACCGGGTTCAGAAAGAGGAGATCAAAGTTGTTGGCACGCCCGACATCTCCGATCTGAAGTTTGAACCCGGGCAACCCATCCGCTTCAAAGCCGATTTTGAAATCGCTCCCGAGGTCGCCATCGAGAACTATCGCGGCGTTCCCGTCAAATACGAAGAGCCGACCGTCCCTGAGGAAGAGGTGGAAAAGCGTCTCGAGGCCCTGCGCGAGAACAAGGCCGATTACCCGAACCTCGACCCGCGTCCCATCGAGAGTAGCGATTACGTTCTTGTCCACTTGCGCTCGCTCGCCGGCCTCGCCGAAGCAATCGATCAGGACATCCAGATTCAGGTCGGAGCCGAAGACACGCTTCCTGGCTTCAATGAGGCGCTTATTGGTGCTTCTCCGGACGAAGTCAAGGAAGTTGAAATCACCTATCCCGAAGAGTACGGCCAGGAACGCCTTGCCGGCAAAACCGTGCGATTTGAGCTTACGCCCAAGTTCATCCGCAAACGCGAGCTGCCCGCGCTCGATGACGACTTTGCCCGCGACCTCGGTGACTACCAGAATCTAGACGAACTGAACGAGACCATTAAAAAGACCATCTTTGGGGAAAAGCAATATGTCGCCCAGCAGGCGGCCAAAGAGGAGCTTCTGGACAGGCTGGTTGCCTCGAACGAATTCCCCATTCCTCAGGCCTACGTGGACCGGCAAATTGAAAATCAGGTCCGCATGCAGCTGCGCGACCTTGCCGGCCGCGGCATTGACCCCAATTCCATTAAGCTCGATTGGGAGAAGGTGAAAGAAACGCACCGTGACAAGGCGGTGCGTAACGTTAAAGCTTCGCTGCTGCTCGAAAAGATCTCGGAGCGCGAGGGCATTCAGGCCACCAAAGAGGAAGTGGATCGCGAGTTGCAGCGCGTCGCCCGCCAGGAGCGCGAAGCCGTCGCCGTTACTCGCGCCCGGCTTGAGAAAGAGGGGAACTTAGGCCGCATAGCGGGTCATATTCAGACCGAGAAGACCCTACACTTTCTCTTCGAACAGGCGGAGAAGCAGGCCTAAGCCGACCGGCCACTTTGCATTCACCGCGCCTGTCACACGCGCGAGGGCTCAAGGACAGCGACATTCAAGTAGCGCGTGAAATCTGCGGCATTGAAGGTCAGAATGCTCTGCACTCCATAAACATTCATCGTGGCGACAAGCCGGGCATCGTACACTTTTGATCCAATGACTCTGTGTAGCGCCACGAGGCGCTTCCATTCGGAGTAGACGGCGGGAGATTCGGGCAGCAAGGTTAAAAGCTCTTCAATGATGGTCAGTTCTGCTATTACGAGTTCGTGGGTTAGTCCCAGTCCGTTATTTTCGATTGGGCGAGTCGCCACGTTCCAGAATTCCGAGATATTCTGCGGGGTGAAATAAACCGGCGTGTTGCTAGCCAAAAGCCCCGCAATGCTCTCAACTGCGACGGAATAGGAGGAGTGAGAAGGCTGTGCTCTGCGCAGCAGAACATTCGTATCGATAAGGACGCCCACTCTTAGCCACGGTCAGCATACATGCTGTCGCGGCTAATCGCATCGTTGCATAAAGGCGGCGTATCGGGAAAGTGCTTTGCTGTCTCCCGCCACAAGGCCGCCTTCGCTTCGGGCGATAGGGCATTGGAACGTTCCGGCGAGACTGTGCTTTCCACCATTGCCACTAGGTAATCTTCAACCGAGACCCCCCTATCGTGGGCCAAAACGAGGAGCCCAGCCTGAGTTTCTGGATGGAGCTTTAGCGTGACAGTCATGATGTCCTCAACTTAAGGGTACTTGAACCAAGACCTGCTTGCACGGCTCCCCGGAGGAGTACAACCAAATGCTTACGCAGCGAAAACGACCTTCCAGCAATTCGTTCCAACTTTCGCGCTTCAGGCCAAAAGCACCCCTAATGTTGTTATACTGGGGTAGAAATATAAGGATCGGGGCAAGGGATTTCTTGATCTTTTCCATGTGGGAGAATCAGCTTGAAACGCGCCGGATCTGACGATTCCCTACGCTGTTCGTTCTGTCATAAAAGCCAGGACGTTGTCGGCAAACTCATATCGTCACCCAGCGATTATCCGCGAGCTTACATCTGCGATGAATGCATCGCGGTTTGTAACTCCATCATTGAGGACGACCGGCATGAGCAAAGCTATGGCACACCGGGCAAGCTCCCTCGTCCATTAGAACTGAAAGAGTACCTGGACCAGTACGTCATCGGGCAGGAAGCCACGAAGAAGAAGCTGGCTGTTGCTGTCTACAACCATTACAAGCGTATCCAGATGAACAAGCAGCGCGGCAGCGAAGTGGAGCTGTCGAAGTCAAACATTCTGCTGATCGGCCCTACGGGTACAGGCAAGACGTTGCTGGCTCAAACCCTGGCGCGCATTCTTGATGTGCCCTTTGCCATCGTCGATGCCACCACGCTCACTGAAGCCGGCTATGTCGGCGAAGACGTGGAAAACATTATTCTGCGGCTCTTGCAAAATGCGGATTGGGACGTCCAGCGCGCCCAGACTGGCATCATCTATATCGATGAGATCGATAAAATTGGGCGCAAGGACGAGAACCCATCCATTACCCGCGACGTTTCGGGTGAGGGCGTGCAGCAGGCGCTGCTTAAGATTCTCGAGGGTACGGTAGCGAACGTTCCTCCGCAAGGCGGGCGTAAGCACCCTCATCAGGAGTTCACGCCCGTCGATACCACGAACATTCTCTTCATCTGCGGCGGCGCCTTTGTGGGTCTCGAAAAGGTCATTGCGCGCCGGGCCGGCACTAGGGCTATCGGTTTCGTTGCGCCGGACGAAAAGGAAATTGTACGGCGCGGTGGAAACAGCGTTCGCCGCGATGTCAACATGCTGGCGCAATGTCAGCCGGTGGATCTCATCAAATTCGGCTTTATTCCTGAGTTCATAGGCCGCATGCCGGTGACGGCTGTTCTCGAAGACCTCTCGAAAGAGGCTCTTGTGCAGATTTTGACGAAGCCCAAGAACGCCATCATACGTCAGTATCAAAAGCTGTTCGAGTTTGAGAATGTTAAGCTCAAGTTTACCGACGACGCCCTGGAATCCGTCGCACAGCTCGCGATGGAACGCAAAGTGGGTGCCCGTGGTCTACGCATGATCCTGGAAGATCTCATGCTGGACCTGATGTACTATCTCCCGACATTTAAGAAAGTCCGCGAGTTTGTGGTCACCAAGGAGATGGTGCTCTCGCAAAAGATTAATATGGCCGTGCTCGAAAAGGCGGGCTAGGGCTAGCCACAAATTCTGCCACCTCCGCGGTATCTGCAATGATGCCGCCATCCGCCTTCTGCATCCCCTCCGATCCGCTTAGAAAGTCAAAATGGTCACGACGAAAGATAAAACGGATACAAAACGATTGCCCATGATGCCCATACGGGACGTGGTCATTTTCCCGTACATGATGACCCCGTTTGTAGTGGGTCGTGAATCGAGTGTCCGCGCCCTGGAAGAGGCGCTGCTCAGCGATAAGAAAATCTTCCTAGCCACCCAGCACGATGCTTCGGTAGATGAGCCCCGTCCCGATGAGATTTACTCTGTCGGTACGGTCGCCAACATTGTTCAGAGCTTGAAGCAACCCGATGGGAACATCAAAGTTCTGGTTGAAGGCGTCGAGCGCGGCAAGATCATTTCCGTCAGCGAGGAAGAGGGCTATTTCCGCGCTGTCGTAAAGACCACATCTTATAAGGTGGAGCAGGGGTCGCAACTCGACGCCCTGACGGGCCGTGTTACGACGTTGTTTGAGCAGTACGTGAAGCTCAGCCAAAACCTGAACTACGAGACCATGATTGCCGCCATTCGCGTGGACGAACCCGGCAAACTTGCTGACACCGTCGGCGCTAACCTGCAACTCACGATCGAAGAGCGCCAGGAGCTGCTCGAAATCTTTGATCCAGTTGACCGCCTGACGCGCGTCGCCGACCTGCTCGATATCGAGATTGAAAAGCTCAACGTCGATCGCACCATACAAGGCCGCGTCAAGCGGCAGATGGAGCGCGCGCAAAAAGAGTATTATCTCAACGAGAAGATCAAGGCCATTCAGAAGGAGCTCGGGCGCGGTGAGAAGAGCGAATACGACGAGCTGAAAAAAAAGATCGACACCGCGGGTATGACTAAAGACGCTCACGAAAAGGCCATGGCCGAGTTGAAGCGTCTCGAAGGCATGCCGCCGATGTCCGCCGAATCGACCGTCTCCCGCAACTACCTTGATTGGCTGCTGGCGGTGCCGTGGAAGAAGAAGACGAAGGAAATTCGGGAGCTTCGCTACGCGCGCCAGGTTCTTGAAGGCGACCACTACGGGCTCGACAAGATCAAGGAGCGCATCCTTGAATTTCTGTCGGTTCGACGTCTGGTTGCCAATCCTAAGGGTTCGATCCTGTGTTTCGTTGGGCCTCCCGGAGTGGGGAAAACCTCGCTCGGCATGTCGATCGCCAAGGCTACGGGACGGAAGTTCGTTCGCCTATCGCTTGGCGGCGTGCGCGACGAAGCTGAAATTCGCGGCCATCGCCGCACTTATATTGGCGCCCTTCCCGGCCAACTTATCCAGATGATGAAAAAAGCGGGCACTAAGAATCCCGTCATTATGCTCGATGAGATCGACAAAATGTCCATGGACTTCCGCGGCGACCCGTCGGCGGCGCTCCTCGAAGTGCTCGATCCCGAACAGAATTACATGTTCATGGATCACTACCTGGACGTCGAATATGACTTGAGCCAGGTATTCTTCATCGCGACTGCGAATGTGCTTCACACGATCCCAGCCGCTTTGCAGGACCGCATGGAAGTGATCCGTTTATCTGGTTATACGGAGCTTGAAAAGCTTGAAATCGGCAAACGATTCCTGGTAGCCAAGCAGATGAAAGACACCGGCGTAACCGATGAACAGATCCAGTTCACCGACGCCGGTTTGCAGACGCTCATCCAGTCCTATACGCGAGAAGCGGGTGTTAGAAATTTGGAGCGCGAGGTCGGTAATCTCTGCCGCAAGGTGGCTCGCAAGGTAGTAGACGCTCAAGCTACCGATGACGACCAGCCCGTGGTGATACCGGCTGGAGATGGTGTAGAAGTGATCGAGGAAGAAGCGCAAGTGATCGAAGAGACCCCCGAGCCGGCCAAGAAGAGCAAGCGGAAGGTTAAGAAAGAAGAAGCGCCTCTCGTTGCTATCGAAAAGGTTGTTCTCGTGCCGGAAAAGGTCGCGGAGATGCTTGGGCCTGCCAAGTTCCGCGAACTCGACAGCGAGAAGAAAAGCGAGATAGGTGTCACGACGGGGTTGGCCTGGACGGAAGTGGGCGGCTCCATCCTGACGACAGAGGCGAGCGCGATGGAAGGCCGCGGCAAAATGATGACTACCGGCAAGCTCGGCGACGTCATGCAGGAATCCGCGCAAGCGGCCATGAGCTATGTCCGGTCCCGCGCGCAGTTCATCGGCTTGCCGAAGGATTTTTACCGGCATCTTGACATTCACGTTCACGTACCCGAAGGCGCCATCCCCAAAGACGGGCCTTCTGCCGGCATTACCATCGCCACTAGTATCTGCAGCACGCTCACGGGAATTCCGGTTCGGGGCGATCTCGCCATGACCGGTGAAATTACGGTGCGCGGCCGTGTGCTGCCCATCGGAGGATTGAAAGAGAAACTCCTCGCAGCGCACCGCCAGGGCATCTTTGAAATTGTTCTTCCAAAGGACAACGAGAGAGACTTGGTCGACATTCCGGAGAACATCCGGAAGGAGATGAAACTTCACTTTGTCACTTCCATGGATGAAGTGCTGAAGATTGCATTGGAGCGCGAAATTATAGCGCTGCCGCTGGCGCCTACGGCGACAGCAGCCGACTTGGTTGAACGGGTTGAGGACAACCTGACCCACTGAGGTATAGATTGTCCTTCGGCCAAAATCCCGGGTGGGTGAGATGAGCAGCCGTGTTGGCGACTGAAGCAGCAGCGCCGGCGCAATCGCCGAAACGGTCACAGGCGATTGACAAGTCTGCCTGTGAGCTGATCATCAGCGCCGCCCGCCCGCAGCAGTTTCCACAGGAGCTGCCGGAAGGACCCAGCGAAATCGCTTTTCTGGGGAGAAGCAACGTTGGCAAATCGAGCTTGTTGAACAAGCTCGTCGGACAAACTCGACTGGCGTTTACGAGCGCCCGTCCAGGGTGTACGCAACTGATCAACTTCTTTCGTATCGACGACGCCACCCGGTTCGTCGATCTGCCCGGTTACGGGTACGCGCGTGTTTCGCTTGAAGAACGTGCGAGTTGGAAGCAGTTGATTGAGAGCTATCTTGTGGAGCGAAAGAATCTTGCTTTGTCGCTCCTCCTCGTCGACGCCAGGCGTGGATGGATGGATATGGATCTGGAACTGAAATCCTGGCTCGAGTTCCACAACCGTCGATATCAGGTGATTGCCACCAAGGTCGACAAGCTAAAAAGCGGTAACCAACGAAAAGTCGGATTGGCTGCGGTCCAAAAGGAATTAAAGGACCAGGAGCCAATCGCATTCTCGGCCATCGACGGCCGGGGAGTGAGGGAAATTTGGCAAACAATCTCGAAGATCAAGAACAAGTAATAGCCCCCGCGGCTGCCACCGAAGGTACGCCCACCGAGAAGCCACAAGAATCAAACGGCGGCGGTAAGCCTACAGAGACGAACGAAGCGAAAGCTCTGGAAAGCTCCAGCGGGAACGGAACGGAACCGGCAAAAGGCGCCGAGCCCCGATCCACTGAAGCAAAACTCAGTGAAGCGAAGCCCGAGCGGACTGCGGCAGCGCGACCTAAGACAGCGAGCGACAGCCGGCCGGCGAACGGGAGACCTATAGCAGACGGTCCCCGCAAGACAGCTTCGATCGAATCACGCCCGCCCGCGACGGAGAATCGGCCTCCCAACGGGGAGGTAAAGAGCGCACCTGAAAACAGCTCGCAAGCTGTTGTTTCCGGCGCCGCGCCACCCACCGCAGCGCAAGCGTCTGTTGCCACGCAAGCGCCTGCTGCCACCCAGGGCGGACAGCAGCAACAGGCGCCACAACAGGGTTCGCCACAAGCTCCGCAACAGGTACCGCAACAAGGCGGCCAACAAGGCCAACCGGGACAGCAAGGAACTTTTCAGCGGCGCGGCCGACATTCCATCGGCAACACCGGCGCTCAAGGCCAGAAAAACGGAACCACCACGCTCGACTTGGTGGAACTGAAGGACATGAGCATCCAAGCGCTCAACCAGATCGCAAAGGATTTGGGTGTGGCGGGCGCCGCCGGTCTGCGTAAGCAGGAGCTTATCTTCAAGATCCTTCAGACCCAGGCCGAAAAAAGCGGGCTTATTTTCTCCGAAGGCGTCCTCGAGTGCCTGCCGGACGGCTTCGGCTTCCTGCGCGCGCCCGAATATAACTACCTTCCTGGTCCTGACGATGTCTATGTCTCGCCTTCCCAAATTAGGCGATTTGACCTACGCACCGGCGACACGGTTTCCGGGCAAATTCGCCCTCCCAAGGAAGGGGAGCGCTACTTCGCCTTAATCAAGGTTGACGCGATCAACTTCGAGCCACCGGAGGAATCGCGCAACAAGATTTTCTTTGATAACCTGACGCCGCTCTACCCCGACCAACGTCTGAAGCTTGAGACGGCCAAGGACAGTTTTTCAGGCCGCGTAATGGATCTGTTGACGCCGCTTGGCAAGGGCCAGCGCGGCTTAATCGTTGCTCCCCCGCGTACCGGTAAAACGATGCTGCTGCAAAGCATCGCCAACTCCATTACCACCAATCATCCCGAGATTAACCTGATCGTTCTCTTGATCGATGAGCGCCCGGAAGAAGTCACCGACATGCAGCGCTCGGTACGCGGCGAGGTCATCAGTTCCACCTTCGATGAGCCGGCGCAGCGTCACGTGCAAGTGGCCGAGATGGTGATCGAAAAGGCCAAGCGTTTGATTGAGCACAAGCGCGACGTGGTGATTCTGCTGGATTCCATCACTCGTTTAGCGCGCGCTTACAACACAGTGGTCCCGCCTTCCGGCAAGGTGCTTTCGGGCGGCGTGGACTCAAACGCGCTGCAACGCCCGAAGCGCTTCTTCGGCGCCGCCCGAAACATCGAAGAAGGTGGATCTCTCACTATCATCGCGACTGCGTTGATCGATACCGGCAGCCGCATGGACGACGTGATCTTCGAAGAGTTCAAGGGAACCGGCAACTCCGAAATTCACCTTGATCGCAAGCTGGTCGACAAGCGTGTCTTCCCGGGCATCGACATCAATCGCAGCGGTACGCGAAAAGAAGAGCTACTCATGCCGCGCGAAGAACTGAACCGAGTGTGGATACTTCGGAAGGTTCTCAATCCGCTCTCGCCTGTCGAGTCAATGGAACTGCTGCTCGATAAGCTGGGCAAGACGCGCAGCAACGCCGAGTTTCTAGCCGCCATGAGCGGCTAGTCAAAGACTTACATTTCGACCGGGTAATGGGCCGCATACGAATCCTTTCCGATAACGTCGCGAACAAAATCGCGGCCGGAGAGGTGGTAGAGCGGCCCGCTTCCGTTGTTAAGGAACTTCTCGAGAACTCACTCGATGCGGGCGCGACAGAAATCCGTATTGACGTGGAGAATGCCGGTCGTCGCCTGATTCGCATCCAGGATGACGGCTTCGGCATGCTTCGCGATGATGCCATGCTGGCGTTTGAGCGTCACGCCACCAGTAAGCTCAGTGATGTCAAAGATCTGCTTTCCATCGCTACGCTGGGATTCCGTGGCGAGGCGCTGCCCTCGATTGCGTCGGTCAGCCGCCTGCTGCTTGAGACTCGTTCACAAGAAGAGCGGACCGGTGCGGCGGTCGAGATCGCTGGTGGGAAACTGCTCCGCTGCGATGAGATAGCACGTCCACCCGGCACCACCATCAACGTACGTGATCTCTTCTTTAACGTGCCGGCGCGCAAGAAGTTTTTGCGCAGCGACCAAACGGAACTGGCGCACATCGGTTCGCTCGTAACGCACTACAGCCTCGGCCACGCGAACAAACGCTTTGAGCTCTATCACGAAGGACGCGAGCTGTTGAGCGTCACTCCGGTTTCTACTCTGCGAGACCGCGCCTTTCAGGTGTTTGGCTCGGAGATCATGCAAGACTTGGCCGATGTAGGTCCACGCACATACGAAGTGCGTCTGCCGCCACCCTATGTTCCCCCCGGTTCCCGAGCCGCACTGGCAGAGCCGCCTCCACCGGAAGTAGCAGAGTTTGTTCTCGAAGGGCTGGTCTCGGCGCCGCATGTACAGAAGCTGAATCGCAACTCCGTTTTTCTGTTTGTGAACGGCCGCCTGATTCGTGATAAGGTGCTAATGCATGCGATTTCAGCGGCGTATCACAACCTGATGCCGCCGGGCTGTTATCCCTTTGCGCTGCTGTTTCTCAACTGCGACGCGAGTGAAGTGGATGTGAATGTGCATCCGTCGAAAACGGAAGTTCGCTTCCGGCACGGCACGGCCGTTCACGACTTTGTGCGCGACGCGATACGTGAGATGTTGATGGAGAGCCGTCCTGTTTCGAGCATGCCGCTGCCGGCTTCTCCACTGGTTTCGATGGAGGGAGCCTACGCTGAGGCTTCGCCTCGAGAATCGGTCCAGCGTGCAGCCGATCTTCCGTTTTCTGAGTTCTCGGCCAGGATGGAGTCCGTGACCGCTGAGGAAGAACCGGCGGAGATGGTGGTGGAGAGCATGGACGGATCGTTGAGCCTTCCGGAAGTGCAGGTGAGTCCGGCGCCGCGGCCAGCGCTAACGCGAGATCCCGTTTCGACGGCAAACGTTTCCGGAATCATCCGCCGGATACCTGATACGCACGGTGCGCTTGAGGGCGTCTCGCCAGAGTGGGAGCGTATCGATAGCTTGGCAGCGCTTCCCGATCTTCGCTCTCTTGGCCAACTGCACGAGAGCTTCATCATCGCGGCCGGGCGCGACGGTCTCTGGATCATCGACCAGCACGTTGCGCATGAGCGCATCTTGTTCGAGCAAGTTCTCCGGCAGCGCGCGGCCGGAACAGTGGAAGTTCAGCAACTCCTTATGCCGCTGGTCATGCAGCTCACGCCGGGGCAGAATTTTGAATATGCGCGCATCGCGGATGAACTGAACGCCTATGGCTTCGAATCCGAGCCGTTTGGCCAGAGGACTGTTGCGATCAAGGCCGCGCCCGCCGGTATCGGTCCGGCCGACATCGAGAAGATCGTGACCGAGATTCTGGAAATAGCCGAGACAGAGTTCCGCTCCGCGTCGCTCGACGAGATCAGGCGGAATGTGTGCGCAACGATTGCGTGCCGGGCCGCGATCAAGATCAACATGAAGCTCGAACCGAAGAAGATCGAGTGGCTATTGCGGGCGCTGGCCGCTTGCGAATACCCGATGACGTGCCCGCACGGAAGGCCTATCGCCTTGCGTTACAGCACCAAAGATATTCTGAAGAGCTTCCACCGGATATAGCATCTCGGCGAAACGAGTCACGCAGATTGAAAATAAATTTGCGAGCACGCTTAAGCCAAAATCTTCATTGATTTGAATTGTTTTTGAACGTCCTTGAGTTTTGCGCTGCCTAGGCTGCATTCAGGCCCAGGCAAGGCCACGCCTAGGATCAGCTCAGGAGCAAATTATGCCAATACACAATAGCAACCACGTCTTTGTTGTCCAGCATCCAGATGGCTGGGCGGTGAAGAAGCCGAACGCAGGGCGTGCCAGTGCAGTGCTTCCGACCAAACAAAAAGCGGTGGAACGCGCCAAAAAGATGGTGGGCCGGGGTTCGATTCACGTGCAAGGCGCAAACGGCAAGTTCAACAAAAAATAGTTTAGGAATGGGGAGCGATCTAGCGCATAGATAACGGCCCATTCACAATGGAGCGTTCCGGGCGAGTCCTGGACTACCCGGAACGCGCACTCGATTTAACATCCTGCACTCATCATTCCCACTCGATCGTGCCGGGCGGCTTATGAGTGAGATCGTAGAACACAGCAGCTATCGAAGGGAGCGACAACAGCTGCCGCGTGAGCCGCTTGAGCGTCTCGCCCGGCATCAAGACCACATCAGCAGTCATGCCGTCAACCGAGTTGATGGGGCGCAGCACAACCGATTCGCGGACCTGCTCCGTGCCCAACGGCAAGAGAACAACAGGAAACTGCCAGACCTGATCTTCAAAGCCCGTCTCCACGCATATCTCGCGCACAACCGCGTCAACCTCGCGCAAGATATCGAGCCGCTTTTTATCGATAGACGCCTCGAAAACCTTCATTGCATGGAGTGCGCTCTTGGCGCCACACAAAGCAACAACGCGATTGATATCCGAACGGCTGTTTGTGAGGGCTGGCGCAACCTTCTGGATATCGTTCAGCGTGGGCGCAGCCTTGAGCGAGAGCACTTTGCGGTAACTGCGCGAATCCCCTTGTACACCGACTGAGCGCACCGGCAGAAGATAACCCTCAGCTGTTTCGACCACGGCCTCTTCTTGCTCGGAGCAAAGACAACGGATGGCAAGACCGGGGCCGGGGAAGGGATGGCGGACGAGGAATTTAGCCGGTACACCGATCTCGCGCCCGATCTCGCGCACTTCGTCTTTGTAGAAAGAGGTGAGCGGCTCGATGATACGCCCGGAATTGATTAGCGCTTGGATGCCGGCGACACGGTTGTGGTGAGTCTTGATGAGGTCGGCTTTCGCGCTGCCGCCGGATTCGATGGTATCGGGATAAATGGTTCCTTGGCCAAGTATCCAATGGCCGTCGAGGAAGTGCTCGGTGGCAAGGATGCGCGCTTGCACGTTGACGAACTGCTCGCCGATGGCGCGCCGTTTCGCTTCAGGCTCGTGTGTTCCGTTCAGCGCCTTGAGAAACTCCTGCTCCGCTTCATCGACCATGAAATGCGTGGCGCCGAGTTCCCGAAAGATGCCGCGCACGAACTCGGTTTCCCCGTGACGCATCAGACCGGTATCTACGTAGATGCCGTAAACGCGCCCGGGACCTAAGGCTCTAAGGCAGAGTGTATACGCGACCGTTGAATCAACGCCGCCGCTGACGAAGAAAAATACCTTGCGATGTTTCGCCGCGACCCGGATCTGCTCCTCGACAATAGGGACGCGTTGCGATACATCCCAATCTTTCGTTGCCTGGCAAATGCCGAACACGAAGTTCTCGAGGATGCGCGTGCCCGCGTGAGTATGGACGACCTCGGGATGAAACTGAACGCCGAACAACTTGCGTTCAGGGTGAGACATGGCTGCGATGCCGGATGTATCGGTAGATGCCGTGACGCTAAAGCCGGGCGGAGCAATCTGGACGGTGTCGCGATGGCTCATCCAGATCTGGGAGCCCACCACGCCGCTCCACAAAGCGTCCGTGCCGTTGACCGTTAGCTGGGCAATGCCGTACTCGCCGCGATCCCCTTGCTGAACGCTTCCGCCTAGATGATGCGCCAGAAGTTGATGGCCGTAGCATATGCCCAGCACCGGAGGACCTGCATCCAGAATCTTCGGATCGATGTCCGGGCAGCCAGGTTCATACACGCTAGCCGGACCCCCCGAGATGATCACACCCTTGCGCGAGCGGAGTTTGAAGGCAGGAGCATCACTCGGCTGAACTTCCGCGTAGACCCCCAGTTCCCGAACTCGGCGGGCGATCAGATGAGTGTACTGACCGCCGGTATCGAGGACGGTGATTTGTGGTTCAGCTAGAGCGGTCGACAAACCTAACGCAAGCTCGCCCGTTGCTTCTCGTAGCGGGTCTTCGACTCTGCCAGTAAGTGCGAGGCTTTAGGCATAGCTTCGATTGCCTTCTGCACTTCGGGATCCTGCTGAACCGCTACCTTCTGGGAATCTTCGTAGCTGAAAGCGGTGATATACATCTCCTGCCGCAGCTCGTTCCTTACCCAGTCGTGGTCGCGAGTCCAATCCCCTTCGTTGAAGGTAACGCCCTGCTTCATTATGTAATCGTGCATATCCTCGAGAATTGCTTCGTCAGGCAGCCAATTCTTTGCGAGCTTCGTATCGTGAGTAGCGAAGTAGTGCGCCGAGAAGTTAAAAAAGGCGTTTTTCCGCAGGACGTTCAATTCGAAGGGATTGAGTTTCGGCGCTTCGAACTTTTCATCTGGAGTGATACCGCCGCCACCGTAGACTACCCGGCCTAAGTCGGTCTGTTTTACGTCTGTAGGATTGCTGACCTGGGTCCGCTTACCGTAGTAGTAATCGAGGAACGATAAATTGGAGTAATCGCGTTGGATGAGTCGACCGCTCGGCGTGTAATAGTGCTGAGTGGTGAGTGCCAATCCCGTGTTGTCGGTCAACGGATACACGGTTTGCACCAACCCCTTGCCGAAAGTGGTATCACCTAAGACCCAGGCCCGATCATGATCCTGAAGGGCCCCGGCCACGATTTCGGCGGCTGAAGCAGAGTAACGGTTGACTAACACGACCACCGGGTAGCTCTCCCCGTATTGGCTGCCGCGCGCGACATAAGGCTTCTCAGAGTAAGCGCGGCCCTTGTGCGAAACAACGACTTGCCCGCGATCCAGCCAATGTCCGGCAACCGCGACGCCTTCCTGGAGCAGCCCGCCGGGATTTTCGCGTAGATCGAGAATCAGACCCTTGATGTTCTGCTCGCCTAACGCCTTTAGATTGTCCTCAACCTCTTTGCTGGTAGTTTCCGTGAATTGCTGGACGCGCATAAACGCGATACCAGGCCGCACCCAAAAAGCTTCATCCACGCTGTTGCGCGGAATCTCGTCACGAACCAGGTTAAAGGTGAGAGGTTTGGAAGTACCTTCGCGGCTCACAACAACTTGAACCCCGGTGCCTTTCGGGCCGCGCAACATGTCAGCAATCTCGGTACTGTTGAGGGTGTCGCAACGCTTGTCATTGACCTCCACCAGAAGATCCCCAGGGCGAATGCCTGCGCGATACGCAGGGGTTCCGCCGAATGGATGAATCACCATGGTCTTGCCCGTGCGGGGCTGAGGTCCTATGGTCATGCCGACGCCGTAATATTTCCCGTGTTGCTCTTCACGCAGGCCCGCAAAGTCCTTGGGATCGAAGAAATTGGAATGCGGATCAAGCGTCCGCAGCATGCCTGGGATGGCGCCCTTGTAGATGGCTTTGTCGGCCGAGAGCTTGTCGGCGTAGTTTTGATTCACTATGTCGTAGACCTTAGTGAATGACTGGATGCTGGCCTTTAAGTCCTCGTCAGAGGTGATACTGACATTCTTCTGGGGAGCGGCAGAAAGCGGCTGGGCACCCGGGCCAAATTGGCCTCCAAGTAAAGCACAAGCCGCGATAAAGAGGGGAACGAAGAGGAAATAACGCCGGTGGGACGACAATCCGACCTCCAGGGTCTGTTTTCAGTATAGACGTTTGGCAGCTTCGAACGGTTGTGAGGCGATCAGTTAAACTGCGGCTCGCAACCGTTTGCCGAGCGAGGTCTCACTGCGAGCGCCCTTTTTAGGGGCCGCTTCCTCCAGGCGCTTGACCTGATCGCTGACGCATACCAGGAACATCGGCTGACGGGCGTTTTTCAACAGGTCGATAATGCGGTCCTGTTGATCTTCAAGGAAGATCGACTTGCCGTCGGTGAGAAGGTGCAGCCTGGAATCCGTGGAGAGGACATCCGCGAGCCGGCGGCCCATCTCGCGTTGCAGGAACCGGAGGACGCGACGGATTTTCTGCAGCGAGAAGCCCTTGCGGCGCAGCTCCGCGATTACCGTAATCTCGATCACTTCTTCGGGAAGATAGATGCGCTTATGACCTTCGTGCCGCGGGGAGACCACCTTGCGCTCATCCCACCATTGCAACTGGCGAAGGCTCACTTGGGCGATCTTCGCAACATCCGTACTTGTGTATGTCCGCTGGCCAGAGGGCAAATCAGGACGGACTTTCCGTGTTTTGAACATGACGCCCAGTTTCCGTTTTAGAGTTGGAACGGCTGCCCAGATTGTACTAGACCTGGAAAAAGAGTCAAGCGGGATTTGCAGCTGGAGCTTCTAGCCGCCGCCTACAAACTCTACGATTTCGATTTGGGAGCCGTTAGAAACAGCCGTTTGCTGCCAATCGCGCTTTCGCACGAGCGACTTATTTAATTCCACCGCAACATGGTCAGAATCAATGGTTAAAAATTTCAGAAGCGCAGCAACGGATTGATCCGGCGGAACGGTCTTCGACTCGCCGTTAACGGTGACCTGAATGGCGAGTGACTGCACTAATCCCATTATGCTCTCTCCGTTTTGTGCTTAGTCCGACTGATACTCTGAACAGATAGAGCGCAATGCCCACCACTTACGCTGAGACGTGGTTCCCGGTTCTGATCCAGATTCTGATTGCCATTGGCGTTGCGGGAGCGATGATTGGCTTTTCGGCGCTTCTTGGACACCGCGTTCGTGATTCCATCAAATCCACCCCGTACGAATCGGGCATGACGCCCGTGGGAAATGCTCGCGAGCGCTTCAGCGTAAAGTTCTATCTGGTCGCCATGGTTTTCATCTTATTCGACATTGAAGCCATTTTTCTCTACCCCTGGGCGGTCGTGTTCCGTCAACTGAAGCTGTTTGGATTTTTCGAGATGTTAGTGTTCATCGTCTTAGTGCTGTGCGGGTTTTTCTACATCTGGAAAAAGCGCGTATTGGACTGGTCAGTGGACACCGAGCAGAAGCAGAGGATGCAGATAGGAGAGACAAAGCGTGCTGCCTGAAGCCTTGGCCCAGAACAGCGCCGCGCTCGCGATTGACCAGCAGGTGCCCGATGCCGTTTCCGGTGTCACAATGGCGTCGGATGGTCCGGTGTTGAGTATCGTTCCGGCGCAAATCGCCGCGGTGTGCCGGGCACTTCGCGATGTGGCTGGCTTTGAGCGGTTAAGCGCAGTAACAGCGGTGGACTGGTGGCCTCGTGAGCCGCGCTTTGAAGTAATCTATTTCCTGCATTCGCTTCGACACAATGCCCGCGTGAGGCTGAGTGTCCGCGTGGGCGAAGATGAGGCGTTGGATTCTGTTACGCCCATTTGGCGGGGCGCGAACTGGTACGAGCGCGAAGTATTTGATCTATTTGGCGTTTCCTTTCGCAATCATCCGAACTTGGAGCGGATCATGTTACCGGCGGATTATGAAGGCTATCCGCTGCGCAAGGACTATCCCATCCATGGGCACAAATACTCATACCAAGATGAGTAATCGATTGAACTTAAAACAGTACGTGAATTTTATATAGGATGCAGCAATGAAGGAAGGCAACGTGCATGTCGCGTCACTTGATGCGGAGCACGAATTAGCGGTCGGAGACCCTAGCCGGATGGAGCTTCCGGAGGGCGAGAAGCCCGGGGCAGGGCGTCGCATGACGCTCAATATGGGGCCGCAGCACCCCTCTACCCACGGCGTTCTTCGCGTGGTGCTGGAATTAGATGGAGAAACGATTCTCAAGGCGCGGCCCGAGATCGGTTACCTTCACACCGGCATTGAAAAGCAGTTTGAGGTCAAGAAATATCAGCAAGGCGTTCCGCTTACCGACCGTGTCGATTATCTAGCAAACCTGAACAATAATCTCTGTTATGCGCTGGCAGTGGAGAGATTGTTACAGCTGGAGATTCCGCCCATGGCGCAGTGGATGCGCGTCATGCTGTGCGAACTGACGCGCGTCTCGAGCCATCTGACGTGGCTGGGCACCCACGCGCTCGATCTGGGCGCAATGAGCGTGTACTTCTACTGTTTCCGGGAACGGGAAGAGATCATGAAGCTGTTCGAAATGTTTTCGGGACAGCGAATGATGACCAGCTACATCCGCATTGGCGGTTTAGCGCTTGAGCCGCCGCGGGGCTGGCACAAAGTGGTATCGAAGTTGATAGGCAGGATGGCAAACGGCATTGAGGAGTATCACAACCTGCTCTCTTCGAACCCTATTTGGATGAACCGGACCAAGGGTGTGGGCATGTTGCCCGTTGAAGTGATGCTTGAAATGGGCATCACCGGGCCGATGATTCGGGCGGCGGGCGTGAAGACCGACGCGCGTAAGGATTGCCCGCATACCAGCTACGAGCTCTTCGATTTTGAGATCCCGACGCGCACGGCGAATGACGTCTATGCGCGTTATGAGATCCGCATGGAAGAAATGCGGCAGAGCCTCCGAATCGTGCGACAGGCGCTCGATGGCATGCCCTCAGGCGCTTGGCAGGCAGATGCTCCGCACGTGGTTCTGCCGGATCGCGAAAAAATGAAGACCCAGATGGAATCGCTCATCTATCACTTCAAGATTGTGACGGAAGGATTTCGTGTGCCCGCTGGTTCGGTTTACCAAGTGGTGGAATCTCCACGCGGAGAACTTGGTTACTACATAGTGAGCGACGGGACGGCAAATCCGCATCGAGTGTTCATGCGCACCCCGAGTTTCGGGAATTTACAATGTCTCGGCGCCATGCTTGAGGGTGTGGTGATCGCCGATTCAATTGCCGTCATGGGCAGTATGGATTTCGTGCTGGGGGACGTGGACCGGTAGGGTTATGACGTTCTCCCCGGCGCTTGAAGAGCGGTTCGCGAAGTTACTCAACAGTTACCCCGAAGGACGGCAGCGCTCCGCCGTGGTGCCTATGCTGATGTACGGGCAGGATGAAGTAGGAGCGGTGACCCAGGAGTTAGTGGAAGAAGTGGCGCGCCGGTGTGGCGTGACGCCTCTGCAAGTGGACGAAGTGATCGGGTATTACTCGATGCTGCATCGCAAGCCGCTGGGGAGATATCACGTGCAGGTGTGCACCAACATCGCATGCCAAGCCGTGGGTGGCGAGGAACTGTACGAGTACGCCGAGAAGAGCCTGAAGCTGCGCAATAAGCAGGTTACGCCGGACGGGCTTATTTCGCTCGAAGAAGTGGAGTGTATGGGGGCTTGTTCGTGGGCGCCGGCCATTCAGATCAATTACGATTTCCACCATTTCATTACGGCGGAGCGCTTTGACCAGTTGATGCAGGCCGTGCGTGAGGGTACGTACGGGAGGAAGGCTTCTTAAGATCGCGATGCGTTATAACGAACCCAGTCCGCTCGAGCAGATGGTCATCTCGTACCGCTTCGACCTACCGAACTCGGCATCGATCGACACATATCTGGCAAATGAGGGTTATGTAGCGGTGAAGAAGGCACTCGCGATGACGCCTGAAGCGATCATCGACGAACTGAAGGCTTCGTCGTTGCGCGGCCGGGGCGGCGCTGGCTTCCCCACCGGCATGAAATGGAGTTTCGTCCCGCGCACAACCGGCAAGCCGACTTACATCATCTGTAACTCGGATGAGAGCGAGCCCGGCACCTGTAAAGACAGGCTGCTAATGGAGAACGATCCGCACCAGCTGATTGAAGGCATGATGATCGCGGGCTGGACAATCAAGTCGAACAAAGGCTACGTCTTCATCCGTGGCGAGTACCGTTATCTGATCGATATTGTGGACGGGGCGATTGCGGAAGCTTATGCGCGCGGGTACCTGGGGAAGAACATTCTCGGCTCGGGATGGGATTTCGATCTCTACACGCATACTGGCGCGGGCGCTTACGAGTGTGGTGAGGAGTCGGCTCTGCTTGAATCGCTTGAAGGCAAGCGCGGTGTTCCACGATTGAAGCCGCCGTTCCCAGCGGTTGTGGGCGCATTTCAGTCTCCGACAATTTTGAACAATTGCGAGACGTTCGCGGCGGTTCCGGTGATCTTTCGCAAGGGTGGAGCGTGGTTTGCTGAACTCGGAACGCCGAAGAATGGCGGCACGCGGCTGATGTGCGTGTCGGGCCATGTGAACAAGCCCGGTGTTTACGAATTGCCGATGGGATTCCCGATGATGCGCCTGATCGACGAGGTTTGCGGCGGAATGCGCGGTGGGAAGAAGTTGAAAGCTGTTATCCCGGGTGGGTCGTCGTCGCCAGTGTTACGCGCCGATGAGTGCGAGGGTGTTCTGCTCGACTTTGATTCCATTGCGAAGGCGAAATCGATGGCAGGTTCGGGTGGTCTGGTGATTCTCGATGAGGACACGGATATTGTCGCGGTGGCCCTTAGAACCATCAAGTTCTACGCTCACGAAAGCTGTGGCTGGTGCATTCCATGCCGCGAAGGCACGACGTGGCTCAAGAAGATTATGGGCCGCTTTCACGAAGGCGGCGGACAGGCCAGCGACATAGACCTGATTGCAGAGCTGGCGGACAATATGCTGGGGCGCACGTTCTGCGCGCTGGGTGACGCGGCAGCTATGCCGACAACTGGGTTCATAACGAAATTCCGTGGTGAGTTTGAAGCGTATCTTAAGAAGTCTCACACTACGCAGCAGCGTGTGCCGGAGCTGGCGGTTCTCTAAGCGACATGGGGCAATTTTATAAACATGGCTGATCCAGTCAATTTCACGATCGACGGACAACCGTTGAAGGCGTCGCCCGGCACGCTGCTGATCAATGCCGCGAAAGAAGCAGGCATCTCCATCCCGGCGTTCTGTTATTACGACGGGCTTTCGCTGCAAGCTGCCTGCCGCATGTGCTTGGTGGAGGTGGAGAAGACGCCCAAGCTACAAGTGGCGTGCACGCTACCGGTAGCCGAAGGCATGATAGTGCACACGGATTCCGAGGTCGTGCGGAAGGCGCGCAAGGGAACGCTCGAGTTTCTGCTGACCAACCATCCGCTGGATTGCCCGGTGTGCGATAAAGGCGGCGAGTGTGAACTGCAGGATATGGTCTTCCGGTACGGGGCTGGCGAAAGCCGCTTTGTGGAGACAAAGATCCATGTGGATGAGAAGCAGTGGTCGCCTATCGTGTTCTACGATGCGCCGCGCTGCATCCTTTGTTATCGCTGCGTGCGTATATGCGGCGAAGGGCTGGGCGTCAATGCGCTCGGTATCGGCAATCGCGGTGCTGCTTCCGAGATTGTTCCGAATCGCGGCGATCATCTGGAGTGCGATGAGTGTGGAGCATGCATCGATATCTGCCCTGTTGGCGCCCTAACAAGCGGTACCTATCGCTATAAGACGCGTCCTTGGGAAATGGAACATGTGGGAACGATTTGCACCCACTGTTCGAACGGCTGCAAGACAACACTGGGTGTTCGCAACGGCGAGATCATGCGCGCGAACAACCGCGATCGCTCGGGAGTGAATGGTGAGTTCCTGTGTGTAAAGGGGCGTTACGCATTCGATTTTAACGAGCATCCTGAGCGTTTGACAACGCCGCTGGTAAGGACTAACGGCGAACTGAAGCCCGTTTCCTGGGCCATTGCGCTGGCAACGGTGGGCAAGAAGTTCAGTGAGCTAAGGGTGAAGAATGGCAAGTTCGCCGTAATCGGGTCAAACCATACCACGAATGAAGAGAACTACCTGCTGCAGAAGTTTGCGCGGCAATTGCTGCGGACATCGAACATAGACCACCATCGAACGGGTGATGTAGTGGCGCTGCTCGATGCGCTGAGCGGTAAGACGGACGCGCTTGCAACTACTGCGGACCTGTTCACGACGAAGGCGGCGCTGATAATTGATGCCGATCTCGCGCAAGAGCAGCCGCTGATTGCGTATCAGTTACGTTCGAACCATCGTTTAAATAAGGCGCACGTGTATGCCCTCACCCCGGGGCCAGTCCGCGAGGACAACTATGCCATGGTGGCACGGGCGGACACGGGTCAGGAATTTGAGCGCCTTGAAGCAATCCGCGAACGGCTGGCGAGCGAGCCGGAGCTGGTGATTCTGTTCGGCGATGCCATCCAAGGCGACCGCGTGCGGCAGTTAGTCGCGTTTGGCGATTCGCTTGGAATTCCGGTGAAATACATTTGCCTGCTCGACTATTCGAATTCGCGCGGCGCGTCGGATATGGGTCTGCTGCCTGATCTGCTGCCGGGTTATCACGGCGTGAGTGAAGCGGGTCTTGAGCCGGGCTTGAGCTACAGCCAGATATTAGCGGCGACCGATTTGGACGCTTTGTGGGTGGTGGGTGCGAATCCTGTTTGCCGGCAGCCGCTGGCGACTTCGAACTCCTTCCTGGTGGTTCAGGATCTGTTCCTGACTGAAACGGCCCGAAGGGCCGATGTGGTTCTGCCGGCGGCTTCGGCCTACGAGAAAAACGGAACCGTCACCAACGTCTGCGGCGACGTGCAAAAGCTGAGCCGCGGACCAAAGACCATGGGCGCCAAGTCAGATCTCGAGATCATTGCGCTGCTGGCCAAAGAGATGCGCGAAGATTTCGGACGACCGGCTCCCGAGTCGATTTTCGAAGAGATTTGCAAATCGGTACGCGGTTACGATGTGCCGTTTGCGGTGGTCGAGACGGGCGGAGCCGCGCACACCATTCCCCTGAACGGGCGCATTGCTTCCAATGCGCAGCCGCAGTCCATCCATTCCACGCACAACACGCTTTTCACTTCGGGAACCCTAGGGCGCTACTCGAACATGCTCAATTCGGTAATCGAATCACCGGGCGCACTGTATCATGACCCTCATCAAAGAGTATCGATGTATCCGGGGAGCGTGCAGGAGTCTGTTACGCAAGGGAAATGAACTTTTTCACCATCAGTCTAATCAAAATCGCGATCGTCTTCGGTGTCTTTATGACGACGCTCGCGTACCTGCAGTGGGTGGAGCGGAAGGTTTTAGCGCATATCCAGGCGCGCACCGGGCCATTGCGCGTGGGTCCGCACGGACTGATGCAGCCAATGGCGGATGTCGTCAAGCTGCTGACCAAAGAAGACCTGCTGCCGCCCTACGTCAACAAGTTCTTTTATCTGTTGGCGCCTTTCCTCGCGGTAAGCCTGGCGCTGATTTCCATTTCGATCATTCCCTTCGGGCCAGAAGTGAGCGTATTCGGATATCACACCTACCTGCAGATCACCGATGTGAATGTGGGCATCCTGTTTGTGCTCGCCATCAGCGCGGTGAGCGTATATGGGGTGGCGCTGGCGGGCTGGTCATCAAACAACAAGTACTCCTTATTAGGCGGCTTGCGCAGCAGCGCACAGATGATCAGCTATGAGCTGCCGTTCACATTGGTGATTGTTTCGCCGCTCTTACTGGCGAATCACCTGAACTTTCGCGGCATCACCGATAGCCAGGCGGGCTTCTACCTGGGGTTCATTCCACGCTGGAACATCTTTCAGATGCCGTTCCCGCAGATTTTTGCATTCCTGATTTTCATGATTGCGGGGTTTGCGGAGACCAATCGTTTGCCGTTCGATTTGCCGGAAGCTGAAAACGAGCTAGTCGCAGGATTTCACACGGAGTACAGCAGCATGAAGTTCGCGGCCTTCTTCATGTCTGAGTACGCCAATATGATCACCATCACGTGCGTGGCTACTCTCCTGTTCCTCGGCGGATGGCATCCGCTGTTCCCCTCGCCTTATTCGGACTGGGTTGGGAGTGCGGCTTTCCTTTTCGCGGCTGTGATCTGTTTCTATCACGGACTGGTGCCTTCAAGGAAGAAAGACCGCATTACGTTTCCAATCTTCGGGTTGGCATTCTTGGGCTTAGCTGCAGTGTTCGCGGTTCCTCTGCTTCATCCTGTGCTGGTTCCTGTGTTCTGGTTTGCAGCGAAGGTTGGAGTTCTGCTGTTCACCTATATTTGGGTTCGTGGAACGCTTCCTCGATTCCGGTATGACCAACTGATGCACTTCGCATGGACGTTCCTATTTCCATGCGCATTGATCAACCTGCTGCTTACTGCTTTTTGCGTGGCGGTGTTCTAGCCGGAGTGGCCATCCGATGGATACGATCCTCTTCATTATTTTTGCAGTTGTAGCGATTGCTTGTGCTTTGAATCTGGTGTTTCAGAAGCATCCCATTTCAAGCGCGCTTTCGTTGATTGGCGTCATGGGTTCATTAGCGGTTCTCTATCTACTGTTAGGCGCGGAGTTCATTGCGATGGCGCAGATGATTGTGTATGGCGGGGCAGTGATGGTGCTGTTCATCTTCGTCATCATGCTGCTGAACGCCGGCACTGAGAAACCCTCTACGAAATCCTGGTTTGCTCAGATTGCGGGTTTGCCCCTGCTGCTGGCGTTCATCGCTCTGGTTGGATTTCTCATTCGCCGCGTGTTGCCGCCCATGCGCGCAGTGGAATTTGGAAGCTGGTCGGAAGGTACGGCGGAACACATCGGGCAGATGCTATTCACTTCGTACTTGTTGCCATTTGAGGTTATCTCAATTCTGATTCTCATCGCCATTCTGGGCGCCGTGGTCCTGGCGCAAAAGGAGATCGACTAAAAATGCCGCACTTGCCGCCTGTTCCTCTCTCCTGGTATCTGACCCTCAGCGCGATTTTGTTTACTCTAGGCGCCGCCGGGTTCGTTTACCGCAAGAGCGTGATCACGGTTTTCATGTCCATCGAGCTGATGCTGAATGCGGTGAATCTCAGCTTCGTCTCCTTTTCTTATCAGCTGCGCCGGATTGACGGCCACATCTATTCGTTTTTCGTGATGGTAGTGGCGGCGGCGGAAGCGGCGGTCGGTCTCGCCATTATCCTGACCGTATTCAAAAATCGCGGCACTCTGCAGATCGACGAAGTCGATTCCATGAAGCTCTAACAACCCGCACATGACTCTCTGGCTCATCCCCTTTTTCCCACTCATCGGATTTTTATTGAATGGCCTGTTCGGCAGGCGTCTCTCGAAGCCAGTCGTCAATGTGATCGCGGTCGGCTCCGTCGCGGCCTCGTTCATCTCTGTTGTGGCGCTGCTCTTTAAGTTGTATCCCTTGAATGCACCCTATTCCGAGCACTACTTTACCTGGATTCAGAGCGGATTCCTTCAAATCGGCTGTGACTTCTCTGTAGACCGGCTGACAGCCGTCATGCTGTTGGTTGTAACCGGCGTCGGGCTGCTAATTCACACCTACGCGCTAGGCTACATGGAACATGAAGGCGGTTATTACCGCTTCTTCAGTTACTTCAACCTGTTCATGTTCTTCATGCTGGTTCTGGTGCTTGCATCAAACCTGCTGCTGATGTTCGTGGGTTGGGAAGGCGTCGGTCTGTGTAGCTATCTTCTGGTTGGCTTCTACTTCACCGAGAAGTTTGCAACGGATGCCGCAAACAAAGCGTTCATCGTGAACCGCATTGGCGATTTCGGATTCATGCTCGGCATGCTGTTGATTGTGATTACATTTAAGACGCTCGACTTCGGCAAGATCGGAGCTAGCGTTGGGACCATGCCGGTTGAGACCACGGTTGGAACGCTGACCGCAATTACGTTGCTGTTGTTTCTTGGTGCGACCGGTAAGTCAGCCCAGTTGCCGCTGTATGTGTGGCTTCCGGATGCGATGGCTGGACCAACACCGGTTTCGGCTCTGATTCACGCGGCGACGATGGTGACCGCGGGAGTCTACATGATCGCGCGCGTGTCGTTCCTTTACGATCATGCGCCCCAGGCCATGTCTGTGGTGGCGGTGATTGGATTACTGACTGCCGTGTTTGCCGCAACCATCGGTATTACGCAGAACGATATCAAGAAGGTTTTTGCCTATTCGACTGTTTCGCAGCTTGGCTATATGTTCCTGGGTCTTGGGCTGGGTGCGTATTCCGCAGGTATTTTCCACTTGATGACGCATGCGTTTTTCAAGGCGCTGCTGTTCCTGGGCGCTGGTAGCGTGATTCACGGGCTCGGTGGCGAGCAGGACCTGCGGCACATGGGCGGCTTGCGCAAAATCATGCCGATCACGTTTGCGACGCTAGGCGTGGCGAGTCTTGCGATCTCCGGTGTCCCTGGCTTTTCGGGCTTCTTCAGTAAGGACGCGATTCTCTCCGCGGCATATGTTCATGCGCCCTGGATGTTCTGGGTGGGTGCTCTTACGGCCGGCATGACGGCCTTCTATGTTTTCCGTGCCTACTTCATGACGTTCTTTGGAAGTTATCGAGGCCATCATCATCCGCACGAATCGCCGTTAGTCATGACGCTGCCGCTAATCGCGCTGGCTTTGTTATCGCTCGGTGGCGGTTTTTTAAGTGTTCCCAAATGGCTCTCGCCGACCTTTCCGTTATCTAGCCAGGAAAACGCAACGCCCATGATTATCTCGGCTTCGCTTGGGATTTTGGGCATCCTTCTTGCGGCGGTGGTGTATTGGTGGCGACCCGCACTGGCAGCCTCGGCTCAAACCGCCGCCGGTCCTCTATATACGTTGGTGGCGAAAAAGTATTACGTGGACGAATTCTATTCAGCGGCGGTTGTGAAGCCGCTCGAAGGCATCTCGCGCTTTATCTTGTGGAAGTGGGTTGACGACCAGTTGATTAACAGTGCGCTCGTCAATGGTTTTGGACGGCTCGTACGCAGCGGAGGTTCGCTGGTGCGGCAGTTGCAATCCGGCAGCATTCGCAACTACGCGACTTGGATACTGGCCGGATCGTTACTGGTGATCTTCGTTCTAGGCTTGGCAGGGGGCGCGCGATGAACTTGCTAGCCATCGCTTTAGCGCTTCCTCTAATCGGATTTTTCGCGGTACTGTTTACACGGCGCGATTCAACAGCTCCTTTTTATGTGGCGCTGTTGACTACGGCTGTCACGTTCATCGTCTCAGTAGGTCTAATTGCGCCTGTCCTCGCGAACGGTGCCCAGTTCACTTCTGTTGTGGACACACCTTGGATCAACGGTGGCGGCCTGCAGATTCGCTTACATCTGGGCGTGGATGGCATTAACCTGTGGCTTGTGCTGCTGACGACGCTTCTGCTGCCTATTTGCGTGTGGGCTTCGCAGTCAATGATCAAGGAACGCCAGAAGAGTTTCTTCGCGTTGCTGCTGCTGTTCGAGTTCGGGCTTGTGGGCGTTTTTACCGCGCTAGACCTGTTCGTGTTTTATGTGTTCTGGGAAGTGGCGTTAGTTCCCATGTACCTGATGGTCGGCGGCTGGGGTTCCGGAAAGCGCGGCCCCGCAGCTGTTAAGTTTTTCGTCTACACCATGCTTGGTTCCGTACTGATGCTGGGCTCCATTTTGTATGTCCACAGCCAGGCTGGGACGTTCGATTATCTCGACATCATGAACGCGATGGGCTCGGGCCGTTTGGTTCTCACGCCCGTTCAGCAGTTTTATCTTTTTCTGGGATTCTTTGCCGCATTTGCCGTGAAGGCGCCGATTTTCCCGCTGCATACCTGGTTGCCCGATACTTACACCCAGGCGCCTGCTCCCGCGACGTTTCTGCTTGCCGCTGTGATGTCTAAGATGGGTGCTTACGGCCTGATCCGCTATTCCATCAGCATCGCTCCCATGGGCGCTCACCGCTGTGCGGGCTGGATTGAAGTGCTGGCCATCATCGGCATCATCTACGGCGCGCTGCTTGCGCTGGTGCAGACGAATCTCAAGCGCCTGATTGCCTATTCTTCCATCAGCCACTTGGGGTTCATCGTTCTTGGAATCTTCTCTTTTACTCAGCAAGGCGCCGATGGCGCCGTGTACCAGATGATTGCGCACGGGATTTCGACTGGTGCGCTCTTCTTGCTGGTGGGCTACATGGAGCAGCGGCGCGGTTCGCTTGAGATCGCGGATTTCGGCGGCATTGCTACACCTGCGCGCGGCTTGGCTACAGCGTTCATGATTGCGTTACTTGCCAGCATCGGCCTCCCGGTCTTCTGCAACTTCATTGGTGAGTTTCTGGTGCTGCAAGGCGCCGCCATCGCGAAGTTCTCATGGGCCGCGTGGGCCGCAGTGGGCGTTATTCTTTCCGCCGCTTATATGTTGTGGATGTATCAACGCACGTTTTTGGGCAAGCCGAATGAGAGGAACGCTTCATTTCAAGACCTGAGCGGGCGCGACTGGGCGCCATTGATACCGCTTATCGTCTTAATGATTTGGCTCGGCAGTTATACGCAATCCTTTATGCCGCCGATCACCGCGGCAACCGCTCGCATTTTGGATCAGACCAGCATGAGTAACGAGTACCGGGTGAAGGTAGGAACGCCTCCATCGAATCAGATTTCGGAAGTGCGCCATGCTCGGTAATCTTCATCCGCAAGCCTCTGAGTACCTGCGCTTTCTGCCTGAGATCATCCTTTGCATGGCCGGCATCGTGATCATGATGCTTGAAGCGGTTGCCAAAGGAAAGCGAACTTATCTCGGCGTGATTTCGCTCATTGGAATCATTGCCGCGTTCGTTGCGAACGTGTGGGCCTATGGCGATCGCGGCGGCGCGTTCCATAACATGATCGTGATTGACGGCTACGGCACGTTCTTCCGGGCGCTTGTACTGGTTGTCGGCTTTTTGTGCATACTGGCGTCGTTTAGCTACCTGGAACGGGAGAACGCGCAGACGGGCGAGTACTATGCACTCATTGTCTTCTCGTTGGTAGGGCAGTGCATCTTGTGTACGGCCAGTGATCTGATCATGGTCTTCATTGGGCTTGAGATCTCGTCGATTGCCACGTATATCCTGGCGGGATTTCTGCGGGATGACCGGCGCAACAACGAATCCGCGCTGAAGTACTTCTTGCTCGGCTCGTTTGCCACTGCCTTCCTGCTATACGGAATTGCCTGGATTTACGGACTGATGGGATCGACCAATCTCGAAGAGATCGGGCAGGTGCTAGGCCGCGGCCAACATTCTACGGTGTTGGTTGGCCTTGCCATGGCGCTATTATTTGTGGGCTTCGCCTTCAAAGTTTCGGTTGCTCCCTTTCAGATTTGGGCGCCGGATGTGTATCAAGGCGCCGCAGCGCCTGTCAGCGCGTTCATGTCGGCGGGCCCGAAGGCCGCGGCATTCGCGGTGTTCTTCCGCGTCTTCATGACGTCGTTCCGGACATTAGATGAACGCTGGATCCCGTTGGTGTGGGGCTGCGCGTTGCTCACCATGGTCGTAGGTAACTTTGGTGCGCTCATGCAAACGAACGTGAAGCGGCTGATGGGATATAGTTCCATTGCGCACGCCGGCTACGTAATGGTGGCGCTGACCGCAGCCTCCCAGATTGGGATTGCGGCGGCCATGTTCTATCTTGCTTCTTATGCTCTGATGAACATCGGCGCATTCGTGGTCATCAGCCACATTGCCTCGCGCAACGAACGTTACGTAAAGATCGAAGACCTGGCGGGCTTAGGACGGCGAGAACCCGTCACGGCTGCCCTGCTGGCTATCTTCGTATTCTCGTTGATTGGCGTCCCATTGACCGGGGGCTTCTTCGGTAAGTTCTATGTCTTCCAGGCGGCGCTCAATTCGCACCTGGTTTGGCTGACGGTGCTGGGCCTGATCAACAGCGCGATTGCCGCTTATTACTATCTGAAGATCATCGTCGCCATCTACATGCATGATCCAGGACCGGCAACGGAACAGCTTGCGCCGTCCCTGGGCCTCCAACTGGCCATGTGGGGAAGCGCGATAGGGACGCTGATTCTGGGAATCTTCCCCTCCGCCCTTTTGTCATTCGCATCAATGTCGGCCGCGGCGCTCCGGTAGAGCCGGCATTTCGGGCTTAGAAGTGAGCCGTCAACTCCGCAATCTTGTCCACGCGCAACAGCCTTGGATGAGCGTCTGGAACGGGCTCGTGCTCCAGGCTCCAGGTCCGCGGGTGGGGAATGTAAACGGCTTTCAACCCTGCCGCCAACGCTGGATTGATGTCCGATTTCGGAGAGTTGCCGATCATCCAGGTTCTGTCAGGATGAAACTTACGTTCCTCCGCCAGCACGCGGTAGGCAGCTTCGTTCTTTTCTTTCACGATAGCCGCGTGCATAAAGTGCTCCACCAGGCCAGAACGCTCAATCTTGATTCGCTGTTCGTACACGTCGCCCTTGGTGAAGATGGTGAGCTCATGCTTCGAAGAAAGTTCCGCGACCGTTTCTGCAACGCCCGCTAGCAGTTCGACGGGTTTTTCGAGGATGGCGTGAGCGAAGTCCTTGACGGTCACCAGGTCAGTTTCAGAAACATGGTGCTGCGATAGCTTTTCGTAGCAGGCGGCTAGATTACGAGCGAAGTTACGCGAGCCATATCCGTGAATTTTGGCATTCGCGATTTCGATGTCGTCGAGCACGGCTCGAATCTCTTCCGGTGACATGGAGGAATGCTCCAGATAGCCGCAGAAGTAGTCGAACGCCGCTTCGAAGTAGATGTTGTTCTCCCACAGCGTGTCGTCGGCGTCGAATATGAGGTGCTGGCGTATCAAAGATTTAACCCGGATTGTGCTACGAGCCCGAAATGTGCTTGGCGTGGCCGTTCTGCGGCGCCACCCGCTTGGCGAGCGTGATGTGCTCCTGCTGAGCGATGTACTGCGGCACAATCTTCACCAGATATTGAAGCCTCTCCACTTCCGAGCGCAGTGACAAGATCGTCTGCCTCTTATCCAGGTCGGAGATGAAGCGAGCCATGTGGAAACTCATACGCGATGCTTTCTCAACATCGGATTGATCGTCTGAGCCCGGCCTCTCCATGTCGGCGAGTTTGCGGTAAGCCGCGCCTGCCTTCTCGCGCAGATCAGTGGGCACTGCAGTTACATCTTCGTCATCAAAAAACTCGACGGTTGCGCGCAGATACGCTTTCTCCTGATCGAGCGATTCAATTCTGAATCGCCGCTGACCGGCCGCCAGCAAATCCATACGCCCGTCCGGGTACTTTCGAAGCACGCTGATGACTGATGCGGTGCAGCCAATATTGACAATGCCTTCGTCCTTGGCAAGCACCACTCCGAATTCACTTTCAGCCGCAATGACGTCCGCCAACATCTCTTTGTAGCGGTCCTCGAAGATGTGTAGCGGCAAAGGCATTGCAGGCAGCAGCACCAATGAGAGAGGGAACAAAGGAATCAACTGCTGGGCCATGTGACTATTATCGGGTGGAGCCGGGCGACAAGGGCGTGCCTGTGCATCTCGGCCTTAAAGCAACCCGTGAGAATACTACTATCGTAGAAGATGATCCTCAAGCTAAAGCGCACACCCGGGCTTTATCTGGTTGGGTTTATGGCGTCCGGCAAGACAACCGTGGGCGCTGCGCTTGCCGCCGAGCTAGGTTGGCCATTTACCGACATCGACAGCAAGATTGAAGCACGGGAGGGCAAGGCGGTAGCGCAGATTTTTGCCGAGCGCGGCGAAGAAGCGTTTCGCGAACTTGAGGCCGCAGCCATTCGTGAACAGGTATTGCGAATCGAAAGAGGCTTACCGTGCGTGGTGTCTCTGGGAGGCGGAGCATCCGTTCAGCCGGGCAATTGGGAACTGATCGGTAACAACGGAATCACAGTTTGGCTGGATTGCCCCCTCGACAGGGTTCATCAGCGCTTAGGGGCGGACACAACCCGGCCCCTCGCGCAGAACCGATCCAGCTTGGCGCAGTTGTTCGAAACGCGGCGGCCATTTTATGCGCGGGCCGACTATCGCATCGAAGTCGACTGCGACGATGTCCATTCGGTTATTCGCAGAATTCTTCAGCTCCCCATCTTCTAGTCCCCTTGAGATCTCCCGGACAGCAGCTTCGACGCGACGCTCTGGATATCTTCCGGTCCGCCGTGATAGCTGTGGATGCGGGTGAAGCGGTTCGGCGCAACCTGTCCATTCGAGGAGAGCTTTTGCGCGCGGGGAGCGATACGCGCTTGTCGCTAGAGCAATTTGATCGTATCTTTCTGATCGCGGCGGGTAAAGCGGCTGTGGAGATGGCAAGCGCGGTTGAGGCAATCCTAGGTGAGAGGCTGAGCGGCGGAATCGTGGTTACAAAGCACGGTCACGCTCGCAAGCGCCTGCCAAGACTGCGCGTGATTGAGGCCGGACATCCTATACCCGACGATGCCGGTCTCGAAGCGTCGCAGGCCGTTCGTGAGCTCCTGCAACAGCTGAATGCCCGTGATCTTCTGCTGGTGGCAATCTCAGGTGGCGCCTCAGCGCTGCTTCCCTCACCAGCCGCGCCGGTGAATCTGAGAGCGAAGCAGAGGACGACTGATCTTCTCTTGCGCGCCGGCGCAAATATTACACAACTGAATGCCGTTCGCAAACATCTTTCCAGGCTGAAGGGTGGCGGGTTCGCCGCGCTTGCGTACCCCGCTACGGTGGTGAGCCTGCTGCTGTCCGATGTGATCGGCGATCCGCTGGATGTCATCGGGTCAGGGTTGACTGCGCCCGATACTTCTACCTTTGCGGACGCAGTGCGCGTTCTAGACAAGTATGGCGTTCTTGATCGCGTGCCAAGCACTGTGCGCGATCACTTCCAAGCAGGCGTGACTCAAGTCATCGCTGAGACCCCTAAGCGTGGTGACCCCATTTTCAAGAACGTGCACAACGTCTTGATCGGTAGCAATCGACTCGCTCTGGATGCGGCAGCGCAAAGAGCAAAGTTGCTGGGTTATAGGCCGCTGATTCTTACAAGCACGCTCGAAGGGGAAACGCGCGAAGTGGCGCGAGTCCACGCGCAGATTCTTCGGGAGGTTTTTAACTCCGGTCACCCGATCTCGCCGCCTGCCTGCATCGTGTCGGGCGGAGAAACGACGGTCACCGTGCAAGGGAGCGGAAAAGGAGGCCGGAATCAGGAGTTCGCGCTGGCTGCGGCGATGGCGATTGCCGGGCTACGGAACGCGCTGATTCTGAGCGGCGGCACGGATGGCACAGATGGCCCGACCGATGCTGCCGGCGCAATCGCGACCGGTGAGACTGTTCGCGCTGCGGACGTCTTGGGGCTCAGTGCCGCCGATTATCTACGCGACAACAACGCCTATCCGTTCTTCGATGCGCTTGGCGACTTGGTAAAGACCGGCCCCACAGGCACCAACGTCATGGACGTTCACCTGCTACTCATTTCTAAGTAAGAGCCCGGCAACGGACTGCACTGCGGCTTGGCAAAACTCAGTGGACTTACTTTTCTAATGTTGACCAAGCGCAGCTTGGCTGCCGTGCTCACGGTGATGCCGAGTCATCTGGTCGGTAAAAGCTGAGCGAGTTGTCGCCCTGCCGCAGAACGCGGAATTTCTGCAGGGCGCCGTACACAGACTCAAGCGTGAGCTTAGAGGAGTGCTGCGCGATGACCAGCTTGCAGCCCGATTGAGCGAGAACTCCCAGTGAGTCAGTGTATTCCTTCTCTTGGTCGTAAGGCGGATCAATGAAGGCGATATCGGGCTGATAGTTCGGCATCAGAGCGGCTGCCTTGCCGCGGACAAGCGTGGCTTCGCCTTCAATTTTCAGCGTCTGCAGATTCTCGCGAGTGACCAGCAGAGCTTGTGGGTTGCGCTCGATCAAGATTATGTGCGAGGCGCCGCGGCTAAGAGCTTCGATGCCTACTGCTCCGCTGCCCGCGTATGCATCCAGAAAGATCTTGCCTGGTATAAGCGGCGTCAGCACATTGAATAACGCTTCGCGGAGGCGGTCCGGCGTGGGGCGGACCAGCAGGCCGGGAACACTCTTGAGTGGGCGGCTGCGAAACCGGCCGGCTATTACTCTCATGCCTCAGCCCACTTGCACCAGGCCATACTTCCGCTGCCAGTGTTCCTGGATGTAGCGAACGATGGCGCGAAGGTCTTCCGATTTAGAATCCTCTTTCAGGAACCTCTGCGCTTCCGTCCGTGCGCTTTCAAGAATGTCGCCATCCCGCAGCAGGTCTGCGAGCCTCAGCCCGGGTACTCCCGATTGTTTGGTGCCGTAGAATTCACCGGGGCCGCGTAGCTTCATGTCCATCTCGGCTATGTAGAATCCGTCATTGGAATCGACCAGCGTACGGATTCGCTCCTTCGCGATGTCGCTCAGCTTGCTGGTGACCAGCACACAGTAACTCTGATGAGGACCGCGTCCCACCCGGCCGCGCAGCTGATGCATCTGGGCCAAACCAAAGCGCTCCGCCTGCTCGATGACCATTACCGATGCGTTCGGTACGTCCACCCCCACCTCAATCACTGTCGTTGAGACAAGAATCTTGATCACTCCCGATTGGAAGGCTTGCATGGTAGCTTCCTTTTCATCGGACGGCATACGCCCGTGCAGCAAGCCGACGCGGATACCCGGAAACACCTTTTCGGACAGGTGTTCGTACATCTTCTCGGCGGCCTTCACCGCGGCAAGTTCCGTCTTTTCCGTCTCCTCAACCACCGGGTAGACGACGTAGGCTTGCCGGCCAGCCCTGATTTCTTGCGCGATGAAGCTGTACACCCCCTCTACCCCTGACTCCTGCACGTGTTTGGTGATGATCGGCCTGCGTCCCGGTGGCAATTCATCAATGGTTGAGACATCGAGATCGCCATAGATGCTCAAGGCAAGCGTGCGCGGAATGGGCGTGGCGGTCATGACCAGCACGTCCGGCTGCTCTCCTTTTTTCATTAGCTCCAGCCGCTGGCGCACGCCGAAACGATGCTGTTCATCGACGATCGCCAGCCCCAGCTTCAGAAAGCGAACGTCTTCCTGTATCAACGCGTGTGTCCCCACTACTACCTTGACAAGCCCTTCCGCCATAAGGTTCTTGATCTGCTGCTTTTCACGACCACTCGCCGAGCCCGTCAACGATGCCACCACGTAGCCCAATTTTTCAAGCAGCCGTTTGAAGTACCAATAATGCTGGGTGGCGAGGATTTCGGTGGGCGCGAGGACGGCGACCTGATAGCCGTTCTCAATGGCGATCACCGCAGCCTGCGCGGCGACGATGGTTTTCCCGCTGCCTACGTCGCCCTGCAATAGCCGATTCATGGGATGCGGCCGCTTCATGTCGTCCGCAATCTCTTGAACCACTCGCCTTTGAGCACGTGTCGGTTTGAAGGGGAGCATCTCGCGGATCTGCTTCCGCCCGCGCTCCGTCACCGGGAAGGGAATGCCGGTGGCGGCTTTGGCCTTGTTCTTCTTCAGCGCCAGCCCGCATTCCAGCCAGAAGAATTCGTCAAAGATCAAGCGAACTTGTGCAGGCGTACGGAACTCGTTTAAGAGGCGAGGGTCGGCGTCTTTCGGCGGCAGGTGAATATCGTGAATGGCCGTGGCAAGAGAAGGCAGATTGAGGCGCACGCGAACGCTTTCGGGCAGCGCGTCTTCGGGCATAGGCGCTTCATTCAGGATGCGGTTCAGCAACGTGCGAAAGACGCGCGTCGAAATCTTGCCCGCTGCTTCGTAGACCGAGACGATGCGCCCGCTGTGCAGTGTCTCTTCTTCGCCTTCCTCATCGCCGGAAAGAATCTCAACTTCCGGTTGCACCATCAGGCGGCTGCCGTGGGCACGGTCCATCTCGACCTTTCCGAAAAAAGCCACGCGAGTGCCCGAAACAAGATTGTCGGCGAAACGCTCTCCGTGAAACCAGCGCGCGACCATGCTGCTGCCGGTGCCGTCTTCCACCGTTGCCTCAAAAAGGCCGGATGCGCCGCGGCGAAAGCGGGAGAGTTTGGCGCCACTCACTCGAGCCAGCACCACTGCTTTCTCCCCAGGCGCCAGTTCCGCGATCAACTTGACATTGCGGCGGTCTTCATAACGAAAGGGAGCGTAGTAGAGCAGGTCGGAGACCGTCGTGATCTCTTTGGCGGCCAGCATCTGGGCGCGAGCGGGGCCAATCCCTTTCACGTATTGAAGTGGAGTGGAAAGGTCCAACTCTTTAGGCTAGCGTCTCGCTTCAAAGAAGCGTTCGCTTGGCTGTTCATCTGCCCACCCGTCTGTTACGTACTTCCTAGTGACCATCAAGCCTTGAATGAAATCTAAACCTCGCGCCGCCCGGCTGTGCCGACGATCTATATTAGCTGCCGTAGCCCTGCCAGTGGCCGCCTCAGCACATGTGAAATGGTTCTGTTCTTATGACGTCACCAAGTCGCCCAAGCCGTTCGCGGGCGTGGCCAGCAGCTATTTTTTCCCTGTCCTTGGGGCCTTCTTGGCATTGCTCTTCTTGGCCTTTCTAGTCGATGGCTGGGCCGCAAAACGATGGCCGCGTTTCGAATCCACAGGATCAGCCTTAAACGCCGCACAGGAGAAGTTGGTGCGCGTAGGAACGGGTGCTTTCTTTCTGTGTACGTGGACGATTGGATTAAATATCCTGACGCCGGAGCTCCACACCCAAACGGCATGGATCTTTGGCGTTCAATTTGTCGTCGCACTCGGCACGGCTTGGCGGCGAACTTGTATCGCTTCCGCGCTTGGCATTTGCGTTCTATATGTTTACGGCGTAACCCAATACGGGCTCTTCCACATGCTGGATTACGTGTACTTTCTGGGGCTGGCTGTCTTCCTGGCTTTTACCTCTCTGTCGAATCAGCGCTTATCTCAAATACGGGTTCCTACGATGACGGCGTGCCTAGCGTTCAGTCTGATGTGGACAGCTATAGAGAAAATCTTGTACCCACAATGGTCGCAACAACTAATGGTGAAACACGGCCACATGATGATGGGGATGAACTTTGGGGTCTTCATCATCATTGCTGCCCTTGTGGAATTCACGCTCTCTTTTTATCTGGCGACCGGACGCGGACTGCTTCGCTTCGGAGCCTTGGCTTTGCTCGGCGTGTTTATCAGCGCCATGCCCGAGTTTGGCCCGCTGGATGTTGTGGGACACTTCCCCCTCGTCGCCATTCTCGGCGTGCCCTTCATGGCAGGCGATTCTGCATTACAGCGCTTCTGGCGCTTGCCTGACCGCGGCGTGCTTGTCAATGCAGCAGCCAGTTGCCTTCTGTACCTGATCACCCTGGCGGCTTTCTTGGGCATGTATTATGGCGTCCAATGGATGGAGTATCGTCCTGTTTCCGGGTGAGGAACTACAATTCCTGTTGGCAAGTCCCACGGTCGGCATCTGTTTAGCCGCGAGCATCTGGGTGCGAACGGGGACAATCCCTTTCACGTATTGAAGTGGAGTAGAAAGGTCCTACTCTTTGGGCTATCGTCTCGCTTCAAAGAAGGGGTCGCTTGGCTGTTCATCTGCCCACCCGTTTGTTACGTACTTCCTAGTGACCATCAAGCCGCCGGAGCTCCACACCCAAACGGCAAGGATCTTTGGCGTTCAATTTGTCATCGCACTCGGCACGGCTTGGCGGCTGGCCGCCAAACTGTCAGGAGGCTGGAGACGACCAACTTCACAACCAGGTAGCACTTCATGTCCTACCCGAGCACTCGCATGTCGGCTCATACCGGAACAGGGTAAATGATCAGCGGTGGACGGGAGTACTTCGAACGTCACCACTGCGATCTGAGGCAACTGCACGACCGGGCCACTCAGTTTGTGACAACTTTCCGGGTGCATCTTCGCCGCTCGCTTTACGAACCGTAATGCTGCCGCGATTCGTGTTCAAGTTCAAGTCTGGACCGTCCCCCACTGACCCTTCGAGGCGAGCGCCACGCCCTTCGGTCCGCTCCTTTAGCGCTTCACCGAACTCATTATCGATCTCGCCGTGATCCGTGCTGGCGTTCAGCGCGAAATGCGCGGTGTGCGGCAATGCGAGTTCGATGTTTCCAGACCGGGTATGCACCACCATCTTGGCCAGCGGCAAGCGCCCCGGACGTAAATCGATATCGCCTTTGTCTACCGTAAGCTCCAGCCCGTTTGTGAACCCGTCCAGGCTGACGTCGGTAGCGCGAGTGGTGAGCCGAAGCGGGCCGACGACATTCTGAACGGTCAAGCTCCCGCGGTCCAGCCTGATTTCGCCCAGGACGCGCTGCACGTTCAACTCCGTGCGCATGTTCTGGACCCGGACGGGCTGGGCGAGATCATGCAGCGATACGCTGCCGGTGTAATTGCCGCTAATAGTCACTTGCCCCGCGATCTTTGCCAGTTCCACATCGGTTCCGTGCCCGCGGAGATCTAGCGTGCCCTTTACGCTGGTGCAGCGAACCAGATCGCTCTTGCGTGTATCAACCTTTACGTTCCCGTCCACGTCCTGAAGCCGCACGCCGGCGTTCTCACTGCTTACCTCCACATCACCGGCGACAGAGGAGATGTCGATATCACCAAGCGTGCCGGCTGCATCGACAGTCGATCCCTTAGGCACGGAAATGTCGAGATTCGTTGTTACCGGCGTGCGCGATCCCGCTCTGTCCTGATTGCAGCGGATGGTCACGGTGTTGCCCTCCACCACCACCTCGATCGGAGTCTGGCCGTTGGCGCGGTCGGCATCGTGCGAATCAAACGCCCGAATCGTTTTGTGGCCGCTGACAATGACATCCGCTCCGTCCGTGCCCACGATCTTGGCGTCGCCGCGGAAGCTGTCAATCACAACGCGAGGCGTTCTCCCCGCCGTCTTCCGCAGCGTATTAAAGGAGTAATCGTGTCCTTCGCCGAAGGCTTCCACACCGCGTTCAAAGCCCGCGCGCCGCCACCAGGTATCCGGCCGCCGCACTTCAAACATGCTTAATCCCGCCAGGCAAATAACAACGACCAACAGCCAGCCACCGCCGGAGATTCCGTTTATGGGAACTGGACGATTGAAGGCGAAACGCGCGCAGACTTCGACAAGTTGGATGACGCCCCACAAGATCAGAACATAGGGCCAGTCGCGGGCCAGAAGGTCGACAATCTGGAAATCCGGTGAGATCGCGTGTAGGAGAAACACAACGCCGATCGCGATCAGAACCAGTGGGCCGGTGATGCTGCCGCGCGCTCTCATCGGGGTTGCCCTCCCGGCGGAATGATAAACGGGGGAGCGGCCAGGCGCTCAAGCAACTTCATGACTCCCACGACGATGATGATCAAAGGCCAGGTTCGGAAAAACGAGAGGATGCCGGCTTGCTCAAGGGCAAACAAAGTGCCGATGGTAATAAGCAGGACCGGACCGCGAACGGCCTGGAGGAACAGAGCGCTTCTATTCATGGCGGGTCCCCATTGCCGGATTCGTAGAGCTGTTGGTGTCCGAAGAGTAAGTATGGTTGTCGCCCGAGGCTGGGGTGGCGATGGAGGTTACTCTCGTCCACAGCATGTAAGCTCCGGCCGTGATGAGAAGCACTGGCCAGAAGCGGCCGATCTCGCGGAAGTGAATCAGGTCCAGCGTGTCGAGAAGGAACAATACACCGATGACGATCAAAAGGATGGGGCCGATTGGAGCGCGGCTGGCTGGGCCAGGCTGGCCTACTAAGCTGGACCATTCCTCAATGGGCATGCCCTGCTGACGTTTTTTGGCGGTGTGGTAAGCCTCAAACGCCATGTAGAAGACGAATGCGCACATCATCATGACGAGTAACGGCTGTCCGGAAGTGCCGTCCGAACTTTCAACGAGACTGATCAGCAGACCGAAAATGACGGCGTGAACCAGGCCTTTTAAATATTGCCCGTTGTAGATAGCGCCGACGCCCGGAATCCATCCGAGCACGAACGCCAGTCCCGGCGAATTTTCGACGCGCGGCCCTCCCGGTGGCGGAGCGGCTTGAAAGTAAGGATTGGGCGCACCGGATACGTTGGGGTTGGCGCCACTCGCGTAGGCGGCCCCGGGAGCATGGTCCTGGCAGTATACGGTTCCATCCGTAGCGCGCAGGCACAGTGCGCAAAGGGGTCTTCCGCAGGCACGGCAGAACGCCGTAGCCTGTGCCTCAGGATGTAAATAGCAGTTCATTTGCGGTCTCGTTCCCGATCGGGCGTACTTGCGCCGCGCTCGTTTCCAGTCGTGTGCTGATGCTTCAACTCAGCAGGAGTTTTCTCCTGAGCGGCCAGCGCTTCCTGCTGGTCTTGCAAGGACTTCAGCCGGGTCTCGACTTCATACACCCAGCGAAGGTTTTCGTAATATTTAGACCCACGGTCTCTCAACCGGAACGCTTTGTCTTCGACACTGCCCCAGATGCGCACCGGGCTTAAATCTGCAGCTTGAATGCGCTGCACCCTCACGCCGGTGCAGCGTTCAAGCATGGCAAACGACAGAACCGTCATGGCCATGCCCATGACCAGCCGCGGCTGCAAGACCGGCTGCAGCCACTTGGTTGCCAAGCGGCTCCATGCGCCTTGCTTCTCAAAGGGATGTCTGGTCCGGCCGATGGGGGCCTGATACGCAATCCGCGTGATGAGCTCGGAGGGCGCCACGACCTCGTCGGCGTGTTTCAGGAATGTGAGCGCACCGGCGGCATCGTTCAGCAGCTCACGGCAGCCCAGGCAGGCGGAGGCGTGCTGCTCGACCGCAGCCCTCCCCTCCGGCGCCAGGGCGCCGTCTAGGTAGTCCGCCAATAGAATTTCGAATTCGGCGCAGTTCATTTCAGTTACGTCTGCCAACAACCATCCGGGCGCGAATGCCCGTTTTACACACTGACTTTATTTCTCCTCAGCACGCGCGACAGCTCCGCACGGCCTCGGTTTAGCCTCGATTTAACAGTTCCCTCCGGTACACTCAAAACGCGCGCGATCTCGCGGTATTCCATTTCCTGAAGATCACGAAGAATGACGGCCTCACGCAACTCCGGTGAGAGCTTTTCAAGAGCCGCCTGCAGCAGTTCTCCGGCTTCCCTGCCCGCCAACAGTCCTTCGGTGCGCGAATACTGGCCGGTTTTTTGCTCCAGGGCGGCCAATTTATCCTCAATGGCGTCGGTCACCCGGTCATGCTTGGTGCGCCGGTAGTGATCCACCAGCAGGTTTCGCGTAACCCGGGTCATCCACACCACAAACGAGCCTTCGCCGGCACGGAAGCTCCCCAGAGTCTTAAAGATTCGCAGAAAGACCTCTTGGGTAAGATCCTGGGCTTCATTATCGCGATTCGTAAAACGATAACAGAGCGCATAGACACGTTTGGTGTGGGTCTTTACCATCTCCTCCCACGCGCCCTGCTCACCGCTCAGGCAGCGTTCCACCAGACTCGTCTCAGAATCCAACCGCGGCGTTGCCCCCCACGCAAGCGCACCGGCCCAGGCGGCGGGCGCACCCAACGCTTTCGAGCTTAACGAAGTCCGCGGCTTGAGCGAAATAGGCGCAACCAGGGCGGCTGACATCGGGCATCCTCTCGTTTGGCCTCTTCGCCTGGCCGGCAAAACTCCGCCCATCCAGCTGTTGGCACATTCAGTGTTGGCACATTCAGAGTAACGACGGAAGCCGCCCGGAAGTTCAAAGAAAGGGCCATAGCCCCGCAGCGCTCCACGGAAAGAGGTGTGGCACGATGATCTCCAGACGAGACCAGCCCCATGACATGCCCTTTCTGCGGTCACCGCGAAGACAAAGTCATCGACAGCCGGGAAAGCAAAGAAGGCGATTCCATCCGGAGGCGTCGGCAATGCTTAGCCTGCGAACGGCGCTTTACTACGTACGAACGTTGCGACGAAGTGCCGTATATGGTCATCAAAAAAGACGGGCGGCGGGAACGGTTCGACCGCCAAAAAGTTCTGAACGGCCTGCTGCGAGCCTGCGAAAAGCGCCCGGTCAGCATGGGAAAGCTTGCCGAACTGGTGGATGACGTGGAGTCGGCGGTACTCGAAAGCCCGGAACGGGAGCTGCCGACTACCCTCCTGGGAGAGCGGCTGATGGAACGGCTGCGGGCGCTCGATAAAATCGCTTACGTCCGGTTTGCCTCCGTTTACCGGGACTTTCAGGACGTGGAAGAATTCTTGAGTGAACTCAAGAACGTTATGCTCCACCGCAAAGTCTAACCTTCAGAAACCGGGGCGGGGCGTAAAAATTCCCGGAACGTTCTGAGAGCAATTTGATGCTCAGATTTCTACTTATCTTTATGTGTAACCAATCACTTTGGTGGACATCTTCTTAGGTAGGGACCGTTTTGAGGTGAAGCGGGTATAATCATTGCGCGCAATAGTTACCGGGTAGAGGCTGGCAGCGGGTTCGCGGCCCCTCCGCCCAAAAGACTATCCCGGTAGTGAATCGGAGTGATGTTCCCCCAGTTGCCGTGCTGATTCAGGTCGGTAGCGGCCATTCTGGGTTCCCGGCAAAAAGCGCATTCGGGCAAAAGTAGCCATTAAAGAAATAAGAATCAGAAGTTTTGCAGGCAGAGGTGAGTAGGTAAGGTGGATCAATTCGAGGACCAATTTTTAGCCGAGGGGAATGAGCGTGAGCCATTAGCCCTCCCGTTCGATGAGGAAACCAACTTTTTCCATCCGGAAGAGGTTCAGGACGAAGAGTTCCATGGCGCCCAACAAGTCGAAGAGTCGATTTATACCGACGATCCGGTACGCGTCTACCTTCGTGAAATGGGCTCCGTCCCGCTGCTTACCCGCGAGGGTGAAGTTACCCTGGCGCGGAAAATGGAGCGCGGGAAGCTGCGGATGCAAAAGGCGATCAGCCGGTCTCCGCTTATTCAAACCATCGTATGCGATTTCGGTGAGCTGGTCCGTAAGGGCGCCGAGGATGTTGACAGCTATGTAGATTTTGGCCCGTCCGACATAGAAGAAGGCAGCGCGGCCGATCTTAAGCGCCGCAACGACGTCAGTGAGCTGTTCCTGGGCTATCTGGCCGTGACCAAAAAACTGCAGCAAACCGGCGATAAACATGCCGCGGTGCCAGCGGTCAATAAGAAATTGCGGAAGAAGTGGGCAGGGAAGATCGCCCGCGCCATGGTAGAGCTTTCGCGGGGGCTGCGGGCCATTCCCTTCAATCTCGCCCGCTGGAAAGAGTTTGTTCGAGCCATCGAGAATACAGCCGACGAGATGTCGCTGCTCGAAGCCGAAATCAAGAAGCTGGAGTTGCGCAATGCCGCTTCAGCCCAGTTACGTGTCAAGGAACTCAAGCGCGATCTGAAGAAAAAGGAGACGGAGGCGGGTGCATCGCTTCCAGACCTGCGGCATAGCATCTCCGTGATCCGTCACGGTGAGATTGAGGCGGAGCGCGCCAAGAAAGACCTGGTGGAAGCAAACCTGCGCCTTGTGGTGTCAGTCGCTAAGAAGTATGTCAATCGCGGCCTTCATCTGCTTGACCTGATTCAGGAAGGCAACATCGGATTGATGCGCGCGGCGGATAAGTTTGAATATCGCCGCGGTTACAAATTCTCCACTTACGCCACGTGGTGGATCCGTCAGGCGATTACGCGTGCCATTGCGGACCAATCCAGGACCATTCGTATTCCCGTTCACATGAACGAGAGCATGAATAAATTCCTCCGCGCCACGCGTGAGCTGGAGAAGGAATTGGGCCGGGTTCCTACCAACGAAGAGATCAGCCGGCGCATGGATATTCCGGTCGAGAAGGTTCAGAAGCTCAAAACCATCTCGCGGGATCCCGTGTCGCTCGAAACCCCGGTTGGCCGTGACGGTGAATCGGCGCTGGGTGATCTGATCGAGGATCGTTGGGTCGGTTCCCCGGTAGATGCCGTCATCGATTCCAACGTCCGCGACGAGACCGCCAATATCCTCAAAACGCTCTCTCCAAAAGAAGAGAAGGTAATTCGGCTTCGCTTCGGTATTGGCTGCGAGCGCGAACACACGCTCGAAGAGATCGGCCAGGAGTTCGATGTCACCCGTGAGCGCATCCGCCAGATTGAAGCCAAGGCTCTGCGCCAGCTTCGCTCTCCGGAGCGAGCCCGTCACTTGCGGGCGCTTTTAGCCGCCCGTTAAGCGCTCTCAATTCGATGAGACCAGGCCAAGCGAGTAGCTTGGCCTTTGCTTTTTCATCGAGTCATTTCCTTTCCACCCGATTCAGGCTGCCGGCGTTACGCAGTTTACCGAATATTCTCAGCTGCAGATATCCCAACCAAGCGGTTGGCCGGAATATTCCGGAGCGAAATATTCCGCAGAATGGAAGATGGCTATGGAGTTCTACCAGAATTGAGAACTCGACATCGTCCGGCGGTTTCGCAACTCTTGTGTTTAGTTAGGCTTCTGTCACTTCGCCGCCGTGGTTCCAGAATTGCTCATATTAATTCGATCCTCCAGTGTCGATTGCCGGGAATGCCGGCAACGAGGAAGCACAATTGAGGAATCGGAAAGTGGGAGAAACTTGGGCAATAAGTTAGCGTCTCGACTGACTCAAAATCGGCTGTTGCATGTTCTGATAATGGCGGTTGGTTTGAGCTGTCTACTTTGGTCGCAGGCCGAAACTGGACAAATCACCGGGACGGTGACAGATCCATCTGGTAGTACAGTGCCGAATGCAAACGTACGTGCTGTAAGTACAACCACAGGCGCGGAGCGGACCACCACTGCATCCGGTTCGGGTGCCTTCGATATCTCGAATCTGCTTCCGGGAGAATACACGGTCAGCGTAGATGCCCCCGGCTTCTCGGCTTTCAAGCAGAACGTGTCCGTGGCCGTCGGCGCCAAAGTGGGCGTGGACGTGAGGTTGCAGGTGGGCCAAACCGGCACTACAGTTCAAGTAAGCGAGTCGGCAGTCCGGATTAACACCGAAACACAGACCCTCAGCCAGACCATCTCCCAGCAAGATATCGCTAGCTTGCCCACCATCAGCCGCAATCCCTATGATCTAGTGAAAACCGTCGGGAATGTGTCCGATGCGGATCCAGGCGGGCGCGGAGTGGGCGTTTCAATCAATGGTCAACGCTCAAGTTCGACAAGCATTCTGCTTGACGGCGTTTCAAACAGCAATGCGTTTGACACCACTGTCGCAATTCCGGTTCCGCAGGACTCAATCGGCGAGTTCAGTGTCGTAACCAGCGATTTCACGGCGGAATTCGGGGGAGCCTCCGGCGGCGTTGTGAACGTTGTAACCAAGCAAGGAAGCAACGACATTCGCGGCAGCGTATACGAATTTAACCGGGTCTCTGATTTGGCTTCAAACAGCTTTAATAACAACGCGTTCAGCATTGCCAAGCCAGTGTTCACGCGAAACCAGTTCGGCTTCTCAATTGGCGGTCCAATTATCAAGAACAAGCTGTTCTTCTTCGACAACGCGGAATTCACCAGAGTGCGCAGTGCCGCGATCGTCACGGCAGTGGTGCCCACTCCCCAGTTGATCGCCGCTTCTGCGCCGGCCACGCAGCAATTTTTTGCAGCCTCCGGCGCGTTGAAGCCGAATCTAGCGACATCGAGCCCGTTCACGGCTGCCGACGTCAGGTGCGTAACTCCGGCCTGTCTTGCTTTAGGAAACACTCCTGCTTTCCAAACGGTTCTTTACAGCGTGGCAGCGGACTCCGGAGGCGGTTCACCACAGAATACCTGGAACGATGTGGGACGGATCGATTACAACCTTAGCGACAAGACGCAGATGTATTTCCGCTACGCTCGTTACGTTGAAAATGACTTTGTCGGAACGCAGACCAACAGCCCCTACACCGGATACGATACCGGAAATTTTGTCGACAGTCAGGGCTATGCCTTATCCATCACGCATGCTTTCTCCGCCACCCAGGTCAGCCAGACGAAAGTGAGCTATAACCGGATTGGTGATGAGCAGCCGTTGGGCGCTCAGCCCATCGGACCCACCCTCTATACGACACTTAATTCCACCCAAAGCCTTGGAGGGAACTCAATTGTCTTCCCTGGTTATTCTCCGTTTTCTCCGGGCAACGCGATCCCCTTTGGCGGGCCACAAAATCAGGCCACCATCAATGAGGATTACAGCATCAGCATCGGAAAGCACGATATTCGATTTGGCGGCGGATACACTTATCTGCAAGATAATCGCGTGTTCGGTGCCTACGCAGAAGCCGTCGAGGCGCTAGGCACAAGTGTGAGAGGCGCCCTAAATGGTCTCCTCACCGGTCAGCTGAGTCAGTTCCAGGCTGCTGTTTACCCGCAGGGAGAATATCCTTGCGTAAACGGGGTAGTCACTCCTGCCTGCACGCTTACGCTTCCGGTGGGTCCGCCCAACTTTAGCCGCAGCAATCGTTTCCATGAGTCTGCGCTCTATGCACAAGATAGCTGGAAAGTCCGGCGAAACTTCACGCTCAACTTAGGCCTGCGCTGGGAATACTTTGGGCCGCCGGCGAATTCCAAGCCGGCCTTGAATTCGAATTTCTTTCTTGGGTCAGGCTCAAACATCGAGACGCAGTCTGCTACCGGAGTAGTTCTCCCCGCTACAAGCAATCCAGTCGGGGGCATCTGGCAGAAGCAGTGGAAGAACTTCGCGCCCCGCGTCGGATTCGCGTGGGACGTAGCCGGAGACGGAAAAACTTCAATCCGCGGCGGTTACGGTATCGGTTATGAGCGCAACTTCAACAATGTGACCTTCAACATCATCCAGAACCCGCCCAATTACGCAGTGATTGCCCTCCAGGCTGGTGCGGACGTTCCCACGATTCCAATCACCACCAGTAACGCGGGTCCCTTGGCCGGAACTTCGGGGACAAAGGCGCTAGGGAGAGTTACACTTCGAGCTGTTGACCCGCACATCAAGACAGCCTATGCCCATCAGTGGAGTTTCGCGATTGAGCGCCAGTTGACCACCGACGCTCTATTTGGCATTGAGTACAGCGGCTCAGCCGGCGAGAATCTCTATACCATTGATCGCCTAAACATTCCGGGTACTTCACGTGTCTATGCGGGCACCGGCGGACCAGGTACTCGTATCAACCCGCAGTATTCGACCATCAACTATCGCACCAATGGCGGGACCTCACTATACAATGGATTGAATACCAGATTCGAGTTGCGAAACTTCAGAAAGTACGGGCTTACTCTTCGTGCAAACTACACCTGGTCTCACAGTATTGACGATGGTAGCTCTACTTTTACCACCGATAACGCTTCCAACTACAACCTTGGGCTCTTAGATCCCCTTAATCCCAGCTTGGACCGAGGGAGTTCCGATTTCGATATTCGTCACCGCTTCGTCGTTACCGCCACCTGGCAGGAGCAGTTCTTTAAGAAGCCAGGACTCGCGAACCTCATCTTGGGTGGCTGGAATCTCTCGCCGATTTATACAGCCCGCAGTGGAACTCCGTTCTCTGTCTTCGATTCCACCAATAGTGACGGTAATCTCTTCCCGCGCATCGCGTTGAATGGGGCGTTCAGTCCTCAGTACACCTCGGTAGCAACGGGGCGCCCAAATGAGTTTTCCTATCTCAATCTCAGCGCCGCCAACATCGACAGCAGCTATGCTAACCCTCTTACGGGAACCTCGGATTACGGTCCGTTCCCCTCGAATATGACGGGCCGGAACGTTTTCCGAACACCCGGCGCCTGGTCGTTCAACTTGGCCTTGTCCAAGGGCTTCTCGTTGACGGAACGTTTCAAGCTAGATGTCCGAGCCGAGGCGTTCAATCTCCTCAATCACTCGAACCTGTATCTGGTGTATGGAGAAAATGAACTGTCTTCTTTTGTGGGGACCATGGACAATCCTTCGCTGCCGGCCATTACTGCCACTCGGGGCCAAAACCTCAGTAGTTCGTTCACAGGCGCAAACGTCAACAACGGCAGACTAGAAAACCGCAATCTCCAGCTCTCCATGCGGTTGTCGTTCTAATCTCCGGAGGGAGAAGGGTGGACTTTCACAACTTCCACGCTTCTCGGCCTCCGCCCTGACCGAGGTTACCTACTCTAAAAAAGGGGATGTTCTGATTTGATGAATTGGGAGCCGACCGTCTCTCGTGCGGCCAGCTCCCTGAAGCGCAGACTCGGAGGTATTCTGCGCTTTACTTTCTTCGACTCGTAAACCCTCGCGAAGGTTACGAAATCGGAACAACTTCCGGAACGTCCCCTCATTCCTGGTAAAATCAAGCTAGCCGACAAAGTCGGACGATCTAGATGATTGTTGCCAGCACAGTTGCCGACGAGATTCTCGAACTGAAAACGCGACGCCGCGCCGTCATCCTCGCCCACCATTACCAGGAGCCCGAGATTCAGGAGATTGCCGATTCGGTGGGCGACAGTCTGGAACTCGCCAGAATCGCCCAAACCTTCAAGGGTGAAGTCATCGCTTTCTGCGGAGTTCGCTTCATGGCGGAAACTGCCAAGGTCCTAAATCCTGAGCGCATCGTCGTAGTGCCGGATGCGAACGCCGGCTGTAGTCTGGTCGACAGCTGCCCGGTTGAAGCGATCCGGGCCTTCAGGAAGCAGAATCCGGATTACGTGATCGTCAGCTACATCAACACGTCTGTCGAAGTCAAAGCCGAGAGCGATATGTTGTGCACTTCGCGGAACGCGGTTGCGGTGGTCAACTCTATTCCTGCGCGTAAGCCCATCCTCTTCCTACCCGATATAAACCTCGGCAATTACGTCAAAGCGCGCACTGGCCGCAAGAACATGAAGATCTGGCAAGGCGCCTGCATCGTGCATGCCACCTTTCCAGCGCGGCGTTTAGCCGCAGCCCGTGCCGAGCATCCCAACGCGCTAGTCGCCGCCCATCCCGAATGTCCCGGTGACGTGCTGCGCATGGCCGATTTTATTGGCTCCACCACAGCAATCGTAGACTGGTGCACGGCTCAAAGCGCCGACGAGTTTATCATCATGACTGAGAGTGGCGTCCGCTACTCGCTTGAAAAGCTTTCTCCCGGCAAGAAATTCTATTTCGTTGCCAATGAGAACTGCAATTGCAGTGAATGCCCTTACATGAAGATGAACTCGCTTGAGAAGCTGTTGAAGTGCCTGGAAACCCTCGAACCCCGCATCGAAGTGCCCGCTGACATTCAGAGACGAGCCCTGCTTCCGCTTGAGCGCATGCTCGCCGTCAAGTAAATGGTTAAGCTGTAATTGTGGGTGCTCTTGTTCAGCTTGGTTCCGCTTACCTTCCCCCTCCGCAGCAGCCGCCACCACGCACCGGCCTGCTGACGGACTCCTTCGGGCGCGTCCATTCCGATCTCCGCATTAGCGTCACCGATCATTGCAACATTCGCTGTTTCTACTGCATGCCGGAGCACGGCGGGGACTTCATGGCCGTCTCTTCCTTGCTGAGCTATCGCCAAATCAGCCGCTTTGTATCCATTGCCGCTCCTTTAGGCATCGGCAAAATCCGCTTGACGGGCGGTGAGCCGCTGCTACGTCCTAAGCTGCCGGATCTGGTAGCCGCCATCAGCGAGATCGGCGGCATACGCGACTTGGCCCTGACCACCAACGGCGTGCTGTTGAAGAATGCCGCCCAGCCGCTGTTCGACGCCGGACTCAGGCGTCTGAATATTCACCTCGATACCTTGGACCGCGAGCGCTTTCGCAGCATGACTCGCCGCGACGACTTTGGCCGCGTGATGGCGGGTATAGAGGCTGCAATCAGCACGGGTTTTAAAGTGATTAAGCTGAATGCCGTGGCTATTCAAGGGCTGACAGAGCCGGATGTGGTCTCCCTCGTGCGCTTCGGCCGCGAACGCAACATTGAAGTGCGCTTCATCGAGTTCATGCCCCTTGACGCGCAGCACATCTGGTCCATGGATCGCGTTCTCACCATGGATCAAATGATCGCCATGCTGACAGAAGAATTCGGACCGCTCACGCCCGTGCCGGACGCCGATCCGCGGGCGCCTGCGACCACCTATCGATTCGCCGATGGCTACCAGGTAGGCTTCATTCCCACGGTGACGCGACCATTCTGCCTCAATTGCAATCGCTTGCGCCTTACGGCGGACGGAAAACTGCGCTATTGTCTGTTCGCGCGCGAAGAGACCAACCTCCGCCCCTTGCTTCAAGACACTGGGTCTAACGATTCTGAATCGGGCGATGCACTCGAAACTGCCATCCGCTCCACTGTCTGGCAAAAATGGGAAGGGCACGACATCAATCGCTCTTCGTTCGTCCCGCCTCAGCGTCCCATGTATTCAATCGGCGGGTAGAAGGGTTTTCGCCTCGGATGCCGGCGGCGCGAACCGCCCGGCCCCTGCCGCAGGCTTGCAATCGTAAAACGCCGGCGATTTTGAAAAACGCTCCTGGTAGGCGGCGCTCAAGATCTCGCGAAAAGAAGCAACTGCCTGGGGCGCCACCAGATTCACCGTACAGCCGCCGAATCCCCCGCCCGTCATGCGAGACCCGTACACACCAGGGATCTGGATCGCAGTATCGACCAGGAAATCGATCTCTTCACAGCTGATTTCATAGTCGTACTGCATGCTGCGATGCGACGCCACGAACAGACGGCCCATCTCCGCTAAATCGTTCACGCGAGCAGCGGCCGCTAAATCCAGAACGCGCTGGCTGTCTGAGATGACGTGACGGGCCCTCTGCCGCGGCAAAGGCGGAATCCTGTCTTGCACCTCTACGAAGTACTGCATCGAGACATCGCGTAAGCTCTTGATGTCCGGATCCAGAGCCTGCAGCGCTTCTACCGCCTGTCGGCATTCGGCTACCCGCTCGCGGTAGGCCGACGTTCCCAACTCATGTTTCACCATTGAGTTGACGGCTACAATATCCACATTGGTGGGAAGCGGGACGTACTGATGTTCCAGGCTGCGGCAATCGATCTGGATGGCGGCATTCTCCCGTCCGAAGACCGAAGCATACTGGTCCATGATGCCGGATGGCAGGCCGACGAACTGGGATTCTGCTCGCTGCCCGAGTAGCGCGATTTCGAGCGGTTTCAGTTCGCGCGGGCCAAGCAGCGCGATGGCGGAAGAGATCTCCAGTGCCGCTGAGGAGCTGAGACCTGAGCCCAGCGGCACCTGACTCACAATGCAAAGGTCGGCACTCTGTATGGGAACGCCCAGCTTCGAAAGCTGCTGTGCGACACCGGCCACGTAATCGCTCCACTTACCCTGCGGCTTGGCTTGCGCGATGCTATCGACGGGAATTGTTACTTCCTCTTTGAAATCGGCCGAGTAGATGCGCAAGTTGCCGCTGTTTGACGGGGCAATCGCGACATAGCAGGCCATTTCGAGCGCGATCGGAAACACGAAGCCCAGATTGTAGTCAGTGTGCTCGCCGATCAGATTGACGCGGCCCGGTGCGCGATACACCGCCGGTGGAGCGTCTGAGCCGAAATGCCGGCCAAAAGCGCTTACGACTTCTTCGCCCGGAATGAGAGCCAAAGCAGACATCCTCCGAAGATCAATAGTGTCAGCCCGCACCAAAGATTCACGTTCGTTCCTGGGTCTAACGGTGCGCGCACGTCGGGGTTGATGAGCGCATAGATCAGCAGGATCAGGCCGAGCAACGAAAAGAGGAAGCCGATGGGGCGGCGCAAATCATCCATGCAGATTAACCATGCTCACCAGAACAATACGTTCATTATGACCAGTACCCCAATGACGACTATGGCCAGCGGGCCCGGCCGCTTGAACCAGGGTACGCCGCTCTCGCTCGGCATGTCGGTCTGGCCATAGACAAGATTGTGAAGCTCGGCGATCGGCTTCGGCTTCGTGACCAGGCTGACCACCACTGTCACCACCATGCATGTCGTCCAGGAGCAGATCGCGATCCAGTAATTCTGCGCCATGGTGGAAGGAAACTCGTGAATCGCCGTAATCCAGCCGCCCTTACCCTCAGCCACCGTCATCCCGTGCGTTAGGGCCGCGGCGGTCGTTCCCGCCAGCAATCCCGCGAATGCCCCGTGGCCGGTTGCGCGCTTCCAAAACATACCCAGCAGGAACGTTGCGAACAGCGGCGCATTCACGAACGCGAATATCATCTGCAGGAAATCCATGATGTTGTTGAAGTGGGTGGCCAGGTAAGCAGTTGCCACCGAGAGGAGAACACCCACAACCGTGGTCACGCGCCCCACCATCAGATAGTGACTATCGGGCGCAGAGCGGCGAATATAGCCCTGATAAATGTCGTAGGTGAAAACGGTGTTGAACGCGGTCACGTTGCCTGCCATCCCCGACATGAACGAGGCCATCAGAGCCGTCAAGCCGATGCCGAGCATGCCGGAGGGGTAGAACTTCGCCATCAGCGTGGTCAATACCTGGTCATAGTCGTAGCCGCCCCCACCGGCCTTCAGCGGAAGAGTATAACCGCTCGACGTACTCATCAGAGCAACAGCAGCGATGCCGGGCAGGATGACGACAAAGGGCATGAAGATTTTCGGGAACGCGGCAATGAGCGGCGTCTGCCTTGCGCCGGACATGCTGTTTGCCGCCATGGCGCGCTGCACTACCAGGAAGTTTGTGCACCAATAGCCGAACGACAACACGAACCCCAGGCCGGCCACAAGCCCGAAGATTTCAACTCCCATCGGGTTCTCACTGGCATGCCCTACATAGCGCCAGGAGTGAGTCATCACGGGCTGCAGATGGGCGGACATGCCGCCCCAGCCACCGGCCTTCTGCACCGCCAAAATAGAGAGTGGCGCAAAACCGAGAACAATGAGGAAAAACTGAACTACCTCGTTGTAAATGGCGCTCGTCAGTCCACCTAAAAGCGTATAGGCGAGCACGATCGCAGCCGACAGAAGCACGGAGTTCGTAAAGCTCCATCCCAGTACCAGCTCAAAAAGCAGGCCCAAAGCGTACATGCTGATGCCGGAGGAAAAGATCGTCATAACCGCGAAGGTGATCGCGTTCAAGCCGCGCGTCTTCTCATCGAAGCGCAGCTTGAGATACTCCGGGACGCTGCGAGCACGGCTGCCGTAATAGAACGGCATCATGAACACGCCCACAAACACCATGGCCGGCACCGCGCCTAGCCAATAGAAGTGGGCAGTCATAATGCCGTACTTGGCGCCCGAAGCGCACATGCCGATCATTTCCTGCGCTCCCAAATTTGCGGCGATGAACGCGAGACTCGTGATCCAAACGGGCACTGAGTGCCGGGAAGTCAGGAAATCTTCGCTAGTGGTGATTTTCCGCTTCGCGAGCCAGCCGATTCCAAGAACAAATGCGAAGTAAATAATGAGACTTACGTAGTCGATCGCTCTGAGCGTCAAGAGTTATGCTCCGTCCCGAGTGGAATTCTATCGTACCTCCCCGGAAGTGAGTCCCGCGATTCTAACGCGCCTTGAGAGACTCGCAAAACCGCTCAATAGCGCCCGAACGCCAAGGCACATCCGGAAGTGCAAATAAGGCGTACAATGAGAACTAGGTGACACAGGCCCCGGGTTCGGGCGGGATTTTGCCCATGTCATCCCACGATTCAGGTTGTCGAGAGTTATCCAGACGGGTAGCCGGATGGGTAAGAAGGAGTTGCAAGATGGAACGCCTATGGCGAGGGTCGAGTAAGCTTGTTGCCGGATTGTTCTTCATCGCTGGGTGTGCCTTGCCGCAGGCATACACGATATCAGCCAAGCCTGGCGCCGTGAACTACGTGGAAGGTGTCGCTTACCTGAATGGCAACCGTCTTTCGGAGAAGGCGATTCGAGCTACCTTTTTAAGCCCCAACGACACGTTGTCAACCGATGCGGGCAAAGCTGAGGTGCTGCTGAGCCCCGGCGTATTCCTGCGAATCGGCGCCACCAGCCAAATCCGCATGATCGCGCCGTCGCTAGTCAATACTCAGGTGGAAGTTATCCGCGGGGAGGCGATGATCGAAGTCTCCGGCTTGCTCAAGGACAACACGGTACAAGTAACCGATCATGGAGGCTCTATCACCCTTGAGAAGGATGGCTTGTATCGGATCACGGGTGACGATCCGCCACGGGTCGCTGTTCTGGATGGGAAGGCGTTGGTGAACTTCGGAAGCCGCGAGTTTAACCTTGGCAAGGGCCGCGAAGTCGTGATTGGCGAAGCTCTCAAGCCCCAGAAATTCGACACAAAAAAGTCGGACGATCTCTACGCCTGGAGCAATGTACGGTCCGAGTACGACGCTGCCGCCAGTTATCAAGCGGCGAAGAATGTGGGCGCCAACAGCTTCAGCGGCTGGGGCGGGTACGGCTTCGCCGGTTTCTCTTCGCCCGGTTGGTATTGGGCGAACGGCTTCAACTCCTGGGCTTGGTTGCCGGGCTCCGGCGCGTACTATAGCCCGTTTGGATACGGCTTCTATGCTCCCGGTTCCGTCGGTTACGCACCCGTAGTCATATCGCCTGTGTATGGAGGCGCGTTGGCTGGCCGAAACGGAGTTATGGCCTCGGTACCCCTAAACCCGAATCGTCCAGCTGCGGTTGGAACCATGACGGCTTCGCCCGCTGCGAACAACGCGGCCCGCGCCATGGTGGCACAGTCGTTCAACGCTAGCGGTTTCCATACCGGCAGTGGCGCTCCTGCGGCTGCCTTCTCTGGATCGCGCATGAGTGGGATGTCTGCCATGTCTGGAGGTAGAAGCGTCGGAGCACCGTCTGCTGGCGGTGCAGGTCGCGGAGCTAGCGGCGGCGGTGGTTTTTCGGGTGGTGGGCACTCCGGCGGGGCTGCTGGCCACAGTGGCCATTAACTATCCGAGATGTAACTCTAAACAGGTTAATCAAAGCGGCTCTCGGCTTCGGCTCGGGCCGCTTTTCTGTTTGTATAGGCGCCCGTTCCGATCGAAAGCATGACCTACCTACTGAAATCTGAGCCCGACGTCTATGGCTTTGCCGATCTCGAGCGCGACGGAGAGACATTGTGGGACGGCGTTAGCAATCCCGTAGCCGTGAAGCATCTTCGCGAGATGAAGCCCGGCGACAAACTGGTGATTTATCACACGGGGAAGGAACGGCAGGCGGTTGGGACCGCTGCCGTAATCAGTGTCGATTTGAAAGATCCCAGGACGCCTCTGGTCAAGATCAAAGCGGTAAAGGCAATTACGAAGCCGCGGAGTCTTGCCGAGATTAAAGAGCAGAAAATCTTCTCGGACTCGCCCCTCGTCAAGCAAGGCCGCCTGTCGGTCGTACCGCTCACGAAAGAGCAGTATGAGTGGCTAGCCAAGGGTTAGCCGTCGTTTCTCCCCGCACACTCACGGCACCCTAGCCAGTTCCGGTTCTGCGCCTGGGGCCACCCTGCTTCTTGGCCGGTTCGGCCGCGGCTACCAACTCCGGTTGCGCCGCTTTCGACGCCGGCTTCCGCTGCGGCAGTTCCCCCAGACTCTTCTGCAGGGCCTGCATCAGGTCGATAACGGGCGCTCGCTTTTTCGGCGCCGGCCCGTCCACGCTCTGACCCTCGCGTTTGGCTTCAATCATCCCTAGCAATCGGGCCTGGTACTCGTCATGATACTTCGAGGGGTCAAAGTCCGTAGCCAAACCTTCCACCAGCTTCTCTGCCAGTTCCACCTCTTGCGGTCTGACCGTGATATTCTCATCGCGCCGGAATTCAGGTACTTCCCTTACTTCCTCCGGGTAGAACATTGTGTGCAGCAGCAGGCCGTCGGAGTGCGGCCGCACCACCACGGCATATTCCCGCTGGTGCATGGTGATCTTCGCGATCGCACTATAGCCGGATTTGCGCATAGTCTCAAGCAGCAGATGGTAGGCCTTCTTCCCCGCCTCTTCCGGGACCATGAAGTAGGAAGCATCGAAATAGATCAGATCAATGCCTTGCGCCTTTACGAACTCGAAAATTTCCATGTTGTCGCTTGAGGCGGGCGCAACCTGCTTCACCTCTTCGTCATTGATAACGACGTAGCGATCCTTCTCAACTTCAAAGCCCTTCACCAGCTCGCTCCGCTCCACCACGCGGTCACAGTGCGGGCAGTACGTCTGCTGCTTGATGCGGCTACCGCAAACACCATGCAGCTGGTTGAAGCTGACGCGTTCGGTGCGTGCAGCCGTATATAGACGGACAGGAATTGTGATCAGGCCAAAAGTGATATAGCCCTTCCAGACCGTTGAAGCCATGGCATTCCTCCTGAGGGGGTACGACAGCTAGGCTGCTTTATGCCTCTTGAGCCCAACACACTAAACAATATCGTCTCATTATGTCGTTTGCAACCAAGTACTTACCCGGCGTTATGGCCTGTACTGGTACGCCGCCCATGGTTTTCGCCCGACATCTCCGCTATTCAATAGAGTGCGTGAAACTGTTCGTTTACTACATCGGCAAAGCGCGCGATATTCATGCCAACGGCATGGCGGCGGAGTTTCTGAAGCGCAGCAATCGCTATGCCGAATGCGAGATGCGCGAGATTGTTCCGCATCGCTTCGATCTGTTCGGCAAGCATGCGAGCGCGCGTAAGGTGTTCCTCGACCCCGCCGGCCGGCAACTGGACTCATCCACATTTGTCCAGTTAGTCGAGCGGGCGGAGCGCGAGGCGCAAGACCTGGTTTTTCTCATCGGCGGGCATGACGGTCTTCCGCCCGATTGGAAGCCGCGCGCCGATCTGCTGCTGTCTCTCTCTGCCATGACTTTCCCGCACGAACTTGCTCGCGCCATGCTCGCCGAGCAGATCTATCGTGCGTTTACCACGTTGCGCGGCCATCCGTATCCCAGATAGGGAAGCGTCTTGTAATAGACTCACTGCACATGCTGCTCTCGCTCAGAGGTATTACCAAAAGCTTTGGCGCCGCAAAAGCTCTGCGCGACGGCAGCCTCGAAGTCCGCCAGGGAGAAATCCATCTTTTGATGGGTGAGAACGGAGCGGGCAAGTCCACGCTCATGAAGATCGTTGCGGGTCTGCACCGGCGTGACGCTGGTGAAATGCTTTGGCGCGGCGAACCGGTCTCCTTTGCGCGACCCTCCGAAGCGGCCGCCCACGGTATAGCAATGGTGCACCAGGAGTCTTTGCTTGCGCCGCATCTCAGCATTGCGGAGAACATTTTCCTGGGCCGCGAGAGCGCGACAGCTGGATGCATTGACCGGCGCACATCGCTCGCCAAAGCTGCTCGTCTGATCTCTGAGAATGGCTTTCATCTCGATCCCAGCGCCGCGGTAGAGAAGCTGACGCCCGCAGGCAAGCAATTGGTTGAGATCTGCCGCGCTGTGGCACAGGGCTCCAGCCTGCTCATCTTTGACGAGCCGACGTCCTCCTTGTCCGACGTAGAAACCCGCGAGGTCTTTCGCATCGTTCGCGACTTGGCCCAGCGCCATATGGCGGTCATCTACATCACCCATCGCCTCGAAGAGCTGCGCTCCATAGGCGATCGTGTGACGGTTCTTCGCGATGGCGCTACCGTCCATACGGGCGAGTTGAAGACTCTCACGCGCGATGCACTTATCCAACATATGGTGGGGCGTTCCGTGAATGCGACGTATCAGCGCAAGGTGCAGGCACAGGGGCAAACTCTCCTCCGTGTGCAAGGTCTTTGCCGCGGCTTTGTGCGCGACATTTCGTTCGAAATCCACGCTGGTGAAATCGTGGGTCTTGCCGGCTTGATGGGCGCGGGCCGTACCGAGCTTTGCCGTGCCCTGTTCGGAGTGGATCCGGCGGAACGGGGCGTCATTGAAGTGGCGGGCGTCACCGTGACCCTGCGGAACCCGCGCCAGGCCGTTGCGTCGGGCATTGCTTTGGTCCCCGAAGACCGGCAACATGATGGCTTAGTTCTGAAACTCCCGATTGCCGCGAACGTCACCATGCCGGATCTCGCTAGCTTCAGCAGATTTGGCATTCTCAGTAAACGCAAAGAAGCAAGTCTCGCTCAACATTATCGTGAGCGTCTGGGCATCCGCTGCCGCGGTACCGAACAACTCGCGGGACGCCTCAGCGGAGGCAATCAGCAGAAGGTAGTCATCGCCAAGTGGATGGCACGCGGCGCCCGCATCTTCCTCTTCGATGAGCCGACGCGCGGCATCGATGTCCAAGCCAAGCAAGAAGTCTTCGAAGAGATGGACCGGCTAGCCGCGTCAGGCACCGCCATCTTGATGGTAAGCTCTGAACTTTCGGAACTGGTTCAAGTGGCCGATCGCATTCTTGTCATGGCTCAAGGACGGCTCACCGGAGAACTGCCGGGCCGGACCACCCAGGAAGCCATCATGCGTCTGGCGGCTCCATCCGGGGTAGAAGCATCGGACGGAAAACCCATCGCGGAGCACGCCTGATGCGACGGCTGCAGCGTTTGCTGCCATTTTTTACCCTCATCCTACTTTTCATCGCGCTGACTATCGCCACGCCGCACTTCCTCACGCGAATCAACCTGTCCAGCGTCGCCCGGCAAACTGCGGTCATCAACATCATGGCGCTAGGCATGACGCTCGTCATCATTAGCGGAGGCATCGATCTCTCGGTTGGCTCCACCCTCGCCGTAGCGGGGCTATTCGGCGCCATGGCCGTTCAAAGCGGGAGACCCATCCCGTTAGCCATCGCCATTGGCGTGGGCTGCGGCTTCCTCTGCGGCCTCTTGAATGGCTTACTGATTACGCAGCTTCGCATCAATCCGTTCATTGTCACCTTGGGTACTCTCGAAGCCTATCGGGGCTTTGCGCTCGTAACCTCGAAAGGTCTGCCCGTGCACGGCTTGCCGGACGCCTTCTCCTTTCTTGGAGACGGAACTCTTTTGGGTATCCCGCTGTCGCTATGGATACTTGCTGTCTGCGCCGTGATCATGCATTTCGTGCTTGAGAACACCAAGCTGGGCCGCTACGCCTTCGCGATCGGCAGCAATGCAAGCGCCGCTTACTACGCGGGCGTACCCATCAAGTTTCATCTCACCGCCGTCTATGCTCTGGCAGGCACGCTGACCGGGCTCGCGGGCATGATCGAAGCTTCAAGGTTAATGACCGGCCAACCGACCGCGGGACAAGGCTACGAACTCCAGGCAATTGCCGCTGTTGTCATCGGAGGCGGGAGCCTGCAGGGCGGCGAAGGCAGCATTATGGGGACGCTTGTCGGCGCATTCATCATGGGGCTGCTTTCAAACGGCAGTGACCTGCTGGGCGTGAACCCTTATTGGCAACAAGTAATTATCGGGGCGGTTATCATTGCCGCGGTCGGCTTCGATGAATACCGTAAAAGGAACCTCTTGGCGTCATGATGCTCGGTATACTACTTGGGTCGGAGCGCCCTTGTTCGTAAAGGAAACATAACGAAGCAAGTGGCGTCTGACCGCAGAGGAGATTACTTTAAAAATGTCAACGGCACTACAAAATCTGTTAATTGCTGAGATGCAGGATATGCTTCACGCGGAAGGGCAACTGTTGAAGGCGCTCCCGAAAATGGCGAAAGCGTCCCATGAGCCGAAACTGAAGCAAGCTTTCGAAAAGCATCTGGAAGAAACCAAGGGACAGGTCGAGCGCCTGAAGCAGGCGTTTGAGTTGCTCGGAGCCAAGGCCAAGGCGAAGCCGTGTAAGGCGATGATGGGCCTGGTCGAAGAAGGATCTGAGCAGATTGAGGAAGGGAAAGAAAAAGAAGACGCCGCATCCGATCTGATGCTCGTTGCTTCAGCTCAGAAAGTGGAGCATTACGAGATCTCCGGTTATGGCACGCTTCGCGCCATTGCGGAGCAACTCGGGCAGACCAAGGTCGCTAAGCTCCTGGCACAGACGCTGGCCGAAGAAGAGAAAGCCGACAAGCTTCTGACACTCCTCTCTCCCCCGCTGCTTGAAGAAGCGGCTCGTGAAGAGGAAGAACCAGAAGAAGACTAGCCGTTTTCCAGTCTTGTGGCGCGGGGCACGTTCCCCGCGCTGCTCTCTCGCTTGCAATCAATCAGTCAATCAATCAGGCCGTGCTTCATGGCAAAGCGCACCAGTTCTCCAGTGCTGTGCAAGTTGAGTTTCACCATGATCTTTCCGCGATGCGAATCCACCGTGTACACGCTCAAATTTAAGCGCGTCGCAATCTCCTTGTTAGTTCTTCCCTCCGCAATCAGCTGCAAAACTTCGCGCTCCCGGCTTGAAAGCAGATCGATGGGATCTGTTATGTTCTGCCGGTAATCGCTCAGCAGCGCTCCTGAAACCGCGGGACTGATATAGCCATCGCCCTTCGCCACAGATCGCACCGCATTCAGCAGTTCCGTGTCTATCGCGTCTTTCAGAATGTAACCGCGCGCGCCGGCGCGCAAAATCTCTCGCACGTAAACAGCTTCTTTGTGCATGCTCAAGACAAGCACGCGCAGCCGTGAATTGGCTTCCACCATGCGCCGGGTAGCTTCAATGCCATTCAACTCCGGCATAGCCACATCCATCAGCACAATATCCGGCTTTAGCTTATCCGCCAGATCCACCGCTTCCCGCCCATTTGCCGCTTCCCCGATTACCTGCAAGTCCGCGTGCGCGGAAAGGATCAGCTTCAAGCCTTGCCGGACGATAGTGTGATCGTCAACCAGCAGAATCTTTATCGCGCGCTCGGACACGTCACCTCAATCTTCAGACCCTTGCCAGCGCCTGTCTCCACCCGCAATTTCCCGCCGCAGCCTTGTGCCCGGGTTTTCATGCCTGCGAGGCCAAGTCCCGTAGCGCCCCGCTTCTGAGTGATCTCAAACCCGTGTCCATTGTCGCGAATCGTTAAGACCACTTCTTCACCATGCGGCAATAAGTCAACCCATACCGCTGTAGCCTGAGCGTGCCGCGCCACATTCGTAAGAGCTTCCTGGGCAATGCGAAACAGGTTCGTCTCCGCATCATCTCGCAAGCGGCGCCCGTTCATGTCGCTCCGGTACTGCACTTCTATTCCCGTGCGCTGCGAAAAGCTTTCGGTGAGCGAGCGCAATGCCGCGTCCAATCCAAAATCATCCAGGATGGTGGGACGCAGCAGCTGCGACATCTCACGAACATCTCTAATCGCCCCATCCACCAGCCGCATGCAGTCATCCACCCGCGCACGGTCGGCGCTTCCACGTAAAGCTGACAAGTTCGCCTTTACGGCCGTTAACGCCTGGCCTAGCTCATCATGCAATTCGTGCGAAAACCTGCGCGCCACGTTTTCCTGTGTCTCCAGAAATTGATACTGCATCTCGGTGAGTTCGCCGGCTTGCGCCTCAAGCCTTCCGAATAGCCCAGCCGAAACTCGCACGGCCCAAGTAGCACACACAAGCGACAGCCCTACGCATAGGGCGAACAGCCACACTGTCCAACGCAGTAGTCCATGCCCCTCCTGGTAGATGCTTTCGCGCAGCAATTCAGCCTGCTCATACGCGGTCTCAATGGAGCTGCTCATTTGCCGCCGCGACTGGTCCAACTGGTCGAGAATCTCCTCGCGCCTGACCACATCCTTCTTGCGCGCCAGTTGCAGCCAGCGGCTGTTCAATTCGGCTTGCTGCTTCTGGACCTGATCGATGGCGCCTTTGGCGAGGGTTGTACGGTCGGCAAACGTTTGGGTATTGCGGTCGATTCGGTAAACGGTTCGCGAGGCAACCAGCAAAGCAGAAAGCAGAAGTATCGCCGAGAGGCCGAGTCCCAGCAGCAAGACACGCTGCAAATGAGAGCGGGTTATAGAGTCAGTCTGTTGCACTCATGATGATTCTTTCATTAAAGAATCACTGGAGCCATCCCGAAAATACGGGATGGAAATGTGCTGATTGACGCGATGGCGCTAAACACTGTTTAGAGGCAAAGTAGAGATGTGAGCGGCGAACCAACCAGGCACAAGAGCAGCGGCGAAAACAAACAAAAAATAAATCAGAGCCGCTGCTCAAAGGGCCGGGTAAAAGCCAAAGACCGCCACAGTTGAAGGAGAAATCAAAATGAATAAGCTATTTACATCCACCCTCTTGACAGTTGTTGCGGTTCCTTTCCTGTTGGCTGCTCCCAGCGCAGCCAAGAAGGTTCAGAACCAAGTTCCCACTTCAACCGATTCGCAGAGCACGATGGCGAAGACGAAGACCAAGAAGCACGTCAAGAAAGTCAAGAAGACTTCCGGCATGGATAGTGCGCCCGCTACTGCCACCACGCACGTGCAGAAGTAATAACATCTCTTCTCAGAGAGCCCCGGTTCAGGTTCGCTGAACCGGGGCCATTTTCTAGAACCGATGTTCTCGTTGTTGCCGTTAGCCCTTCTAACTGGTGATCTCGTGAATGCGCGGGCTTGCCGCTCTCTGTCTAATCGAGCAAAGTCAGCGCCGACTCACTCTCGCGGCTGACTTGGCTGATCGTGCAGTCTTCCGGGCGCTTCTCCGGCCGCCAGTGCAGCAATTTTGTCCCGTGCCTGAAACGATGCCCGGAGAAGTGATCGTATTGCACCTCGGCTACAAGAGTCGGAGCTAGGGGTTGCCATTCGGTGCTGCGTTCCGTGCTCCAGCGGCTGGGCCCTCCTGGCGCAGCGCCGGTAAAGCCGGGAGGCGCAACCAGCGCTTCCAGCCTCTTTGTCAACGCTTCTTTGTCTGCCGCCGCCAGTCCCGATGTGAACCCGACGTGGTCGAGCAAACCAGCATCGTTGTAGAGCCCCAGAAGCAGCGAGCCGACCAGCCGGTTTTTCGCGCCGTAGCGGAAGCCGCCCACCACGCAATCTGCAGTACGCAGATTCTTGATCTTGACCATGGAATTGCGTTCGCCCGATGCATAAGCCCGGTCTACGCGCTTGGCGATTACGCCGTCAAGCGGGCCGGCCATTCGCTTGAACCAGGATTTTGCTACCTCGAAGTCACGTGTCCGGGGAGACAATCGAATTCGGTCCTGGCCGTTCAGAAACTTCGCTGCGAAATGCTCCAGTTCCGTCCGGCGTTCCTCGAGAACTCGCCCGCTGAAGTCCTCTGCGTGCTCGTTTACCAGCAGATCGAAAAGCACCAGCGTGGCGGGCGTCTCGCGGGCAAGTTTGTTGATGCGGCTCTCGGCGGGATGGATGCGTTGCAACAATGCATCGAAGTCGAGTGTGCGCTTCTCGGTCACGATCAGCTCGCCATCGAGCACAAACGTCTGCGGCTTGAGAGACCGGAGCGCCTCTACTATCTCGGGAAAGTAGCGAGCCAGCGGCTGACTCGATTTCGACATGATGTGGATGTCGTCTCCGTCGCGAAATGCAAGACAACGAAAGCCGTCCCACTTGGGCTCATACTCCCATTCCGCGCCGGTCGGAATGGCGCGGGCGGTGTCGGCCTCCATGGGGGCGTAATCAATTGGTAACGGAAGACTCACAATAACGCCTCGAGAGGACAGCGTGATCGCTGCCGCAAAACCGGTTGAAAGAGGTCACCGATCGCGGCGACTCGTTGCGGCATGCTGTCCATCCAAAACTCGGGAATCGAGATCCCCTGTTCCACCTCTGCCCAACTTACTGGAGCGGAAACAGAGGCCTCCGGTTTAGGCCGGACCGAGTACACGGAGGCCAGCGTTCTTCCCCAAGCGTTCTGGTTGTAATCTACAAGCACTCGTCCTTCCGGACGGAGCGCGATGCGGTATTCAGAGGTGACGGAATCGGGATGTTGTTTGGCCAACTCGATAGCGATGCGTTTTGCTACCTTCCAAACTTCCTTCTGCAGCGGCTTACGTTGAATTGGGACGTAAATATGAATGCCGCGTGAACCAGTTGTCTTGGCGTAACTCTCTATTTTCCGCTCATCCAGATAGGCCTTCACGACCAGCGCGGCTTGACGCACACTTGTGAAGTCGGCCGGCGCAACCGGATCCAAATCGAAGTGCAGAAAATCAGGCCGGTCTATATCGTCGCAGCGCGCGTACCACGGGTTCAAATCAATGCAGCCAAGATTCACAATCCAGAGCAGGGCGGCGAGATCCTGCGCCATGGGGAAATCGATGACACTGCCTGAGCGATGCGCAATGGAGCAGGTCTCCAGCCAATCCGGCCGGTAAATGGGCGTGCGCTTCATAAAGAAGAACTTCCCGTCTATACCGTTCGGATAACGTTTCATTACCATAGCGCGGTCTTTGATATGCGGCAGCAATACCGGAGCAATGGCTGCGTAGTAAAGAAGTAGATCGCGTTTGGTCTTCCCCAACTCCGGCCAGAAAACCTTTTGCAGATTCGTCAGTGTTACTTTTTTGCTACCGCATTTTACGTCGCACGATTCAACGTCGGCGGGGATCTCAATGCCCATTGGCAAGGTGAGACTAGCGCGTGCACTGAGCTGTTTCAACGGAATCGTACTGTGTGATTAAACTGAGGCTTGTGTAAGCTTGCCATCAATCGTGCGCCAGATCTTACGTGGATTTGCATCCTGTAACTCTGGCGGTAGTAGATTTTCCGGGAAGCTCTGAAAACAGATGGGCCGCGCAAACCGGTAAATGGCGGTCGCTCCCACGGAAGTGAACTTCTCATCGCTGGTGGCGGGATAAGGCCCGCCATGATGCATGGCGTGTCCGACTTCAACTCCCGTTGGATAGCCATTGAAGATCAACCGCCCTGCCTTTTGGCTCAATATATCAATCAGCTCTGCATTGTTAGCCAGCTCTTCCGGAGTGCCGTGGATGGTTGCAGTCAAAGTGCCTTCAAGGGCTCGTGCTGCTTCAAGCAGTTGATCGGATGAGCCGCACTCAATCAAAACTGTTGCCGGACCGAAGATCTCCTGGTGCAGTTCTTTATTCCGCAGCCATGTCCCAGCGTCGCTCACCACTACACCGGGCTGTCCTTCGGTCTGCTTGGCATTCGGCTTTCGAACTGCGACGTGCGCCTCCACTCCCGCTATATTTCGGACTGCCTGAAAGCGCTGCTCATAGCCGCCGGCGATAGCTGGATTCAGCATTGTTCCCGGTGTTGCATGCTCAAAGAGCTCGACTACTTTCTCGCGGAAGATCTTGAGTGTCTCATCACTTACACCGAATACCAGGCCGGGCGATGTGCAGAACTGCCCAACCCCTAGCAACACTGAGCGAACCAATCCTTCCGCGATGTTTGGCGCGTTCGTTTTCAAGACGTCGGGCAGGATGAAAACGGGATTCACACTACCCATCTCCGCGTATACCGGAATGGGCTGCGGGCGCCGTGCCGCTGCATTGAAGAGTGCGCGTCCGGCACGTTCTGATCCGGTGAAGCCCACGGCGCGGGTCATCGGGTGCGAGACCAGCGCGAGACTCGTCTCGGGCGTCTTGCCCTGCAGCATGGAAAATGTTCCTTCCGGCATCAATTTGGCCTGCACAGCTTTCACAATGGCGCCGGCAACCAGTTCCGACGTCCCGGGATGTGCCGGGTGCGCTTTGACAACGACTGGGTTGCGAGCAGCAAAGGCCGAGATTGTGTCGCCGCCCGCCACTGAAAATGCCAGCGGAAAATTGCTGGCGCCAAAGACCGCCACCGGTCCGATTGGTTCAAGCATTCGCCGTATGCCGGGCCGCGGCAAAGGCTTTCGCTCGGGCAGAGGCGTATCGATGCGTGCGTCTACCCATGATCCTTCCTTGACAAGATCCGCGAACATTCCGATCTGGTTCAAGGTGCGATCGCGCTCGCCTTTAAGCCGTGCCTCGTCCAGCCCACTTTCCTGAACTGCCCGATCAATCAGCGCATCGCCTAGCGCGCTAATCTCTTCCCGTATCGCGTTGAGGAAATCAGCAATCTGTTCCGGGGTCAGCTTGCGCATCTTGACTGCCGCGCTGGCGGCCAGTTCAACTGCCCGGCCCACCTCGCGCTCTGTTGCTTCGTAGAAATCCGGCTCAACTGCTTCGCCGGCTCTCGGATCGTACGCTCGAAAGGTCTTCTCACCAGAGCTCGAAAGCTCTGATCCTACAAAATTCTTGCCGTGCATGCTGACACTCATTGCTGCTTCATCTCTGCTTTAGCGCTGGACACGTTGTTGGTGGAGGGTAACAATCCGTCCAGGCGAGTCAACTCCAGCATTTTATGCAAATTCGAACTCACTTCCACCAAACGAATAGGGCAACCGCGCTTTGTCGCCAGCGTGTAAACCACCGTGAGCTCGCCCAAACCGGAGCTATCGGTATTCGTCACGTCCGCCACACGCAAGATCACGCCGGACAGCTTGTTTGTGCTCAGCAGCAGGCGCGCGCTGTCACGCAGCGTAGCCAAAGATGGCCCCAGCGTTAGGGAGCCGGCCAGCTCCAGAATTCCGAAATCGTCTTCCACTCGTGAGGTCACGTCTAAGGGCATAGGTCTTCCGCAAATATAGCGCTAACGCGGGATTATCTGCTTAACTACTTGCCAACTGAAGCTCTATCTTAATCGTGTGTCTCACCTGACGCTTCTACTCTGGTTGACCTTAAGAATCAACGGCTTACGCTTTTTCTTCACTTGGCCTCGCAAATGCACTTCTAATAGTGCAGCCGTCAATAGGCCCCGGGTGGTCTCGGAGGTCCACCGGCGCCTTCGACGGGTGCATTTCATTTGGGTTATAAGCCTTGAGAGCGCGTCCAACCGGGCGCGCTTTTTTTTAGTAGGTCTTGATCTTTGCCTGTCTGTAGGGCGGGGTGACATACGCGGATACGAGACTTTCATTTCCGTCCTTATCAATGGCCTTAACACCCAGCACAACCTCATCAATGTTCACGTCTTGCAAGGTGTACTTGGTCACATTCCCGACAAAGATTTCCTTCTCCCATTCGGGCGATGTGGTCTTCCGCATCACAACGGCGTAGCCCAATAGATCCGCTTCCGGCTGATCGTTGTGCCAGCTCATCTCGGCGTTGTATCCCTTGTCGGGCTCGCCTTTCGGCCCTGGTCCGCGATGCAGCGGCGACGAAAAGGCCCGTCCTTCAGCCGCGGCGCCAGTTCGCAAATCCGGAGCCTTTGGAGCGAGGGCCAGGGATGCAACGCCTGCAGCATTTGCCTTGGCAACCAAGGCTGTGAATTGGGGAGCGGTATTGGCGAACGTATCGGTGGCGGTGTGTTGATTGGAGAAGTTCTCCATGGGAGTGGTGATGCGGACGGCTGCGTATCCGGCGGCGTTGAAGGGACTGTGATCGCCCCCTCTGCCGAAGCGATCGTGACGGAACACCAGGTTCACATCAAACCCAGGCTGGTAACGCGCATTCATCTCACGGAGGTAGCGCGCCAGCTGGCGTGAACCTGAGTCGTTCGGTTCTTCCGAGTACACGTTCACATAGCGGTTGCTGGTTTCGCCGACGCCGGTGACATCGCTTCCGATAATGTCGTTGTTGAAAAGTCCTTCAATCAATTCGTGTTTCCCGGCGGCGCCTTCCGCATACAATCCGCTGCCGAACAGGCCGTACTCTTCGGCCGCGAAGGCGACGAACACAATGGTCTTCCGAAACTGATACTGGCTCATGATACGCGCCAGTTCCATGACAGCGGCGGTGCCACTGCCGTCGTCGGTAACGCCCGGGGCCGGCGCTTTCGGAATCGCTTCTGCATCCATTTCGCGCTGTCCGTTTGCGCCTTGTTTGAAGATCAGGTTGATGGTGTCGTAATGCCCGCTGGCCATCACTTCGCGCTCCGGCTCGCTGGCACCGGGCAGTACCGCCACGACGTTCCAGATCTCAACCTCGCCCGGCATGCGCGTGTTCTGTTTTGCCAGGCGATGTTTGTCGAAGGAAACCTGCAGCTTGGGACTGTAGCTGCGAAGCTGGGCCGCGATCCACTCCCGGGCGGCGCCCACCCCATGTATAGAGTCGCCGGTTGCAGAGAAGATATTTCTCGTTCCGAAACTCTCGAGCTTCTTCTGAATGTCCGCAATGCGATCCGCCGACACTTGCGAAACGATCGCCTCAACTTGCGGGTTCAGTGATTTCTCCGGAGCGGCGCCGAACAGACCACAGGCTCCGGCCAGCAATAACAAGCTAGCCTTCGTAATCATCATTGCCGTCGATTATCGCGTAAGACAAACCGGAGCGAGGTACTTACCGCAGCTAAGTCATTGCGGTTTCTACGCCATTGCAGCTTCGAACTGTTGTTCTTTGGACTCGTGCGCGTCGTGGATGACGCGCCGCGCCAAGCCGCTTTCTTTGAACTTCACCGAGACCAGCTTCGAAACACCCGGCTCCTGCATAGTCACTCCGTAGAGCGCCTGGGCGGCTTCCATAGTCCGTTTGGCGTGTGTGATTACGATGAACTGCGTATTCTGCGCCATCTGCTCTAACAACTTCGTGAGGCGTTGAATGTTCGGTTCATCGAGCGGAGCATCTACCTCATCCAGAATGCAGAAGGGACTAGGCGTGTATTGAAAAATGCCCATCAGCAGCGCCATGGCGGTAAGCGACTTCTCGCCGCCCGAAAGCAGCAGCACGCTTTGCAACTTTTTGCCTGGGGGTGAGGCGACGATTTCAATTCCGGATTCGGCCAGGTTCTCCTCATCGGTTAAGCGCATCTCACCAATGCCACCGCCAAACAGAACCTTGAACATCTCTCGAAAGTTCTGGTTGATGGCGTGGAACGCTTCCCCGAAGCGCTTGCGTGATTCGTTATCTATCTCGTGGATCGCCTTCTCGGTATCGCGTATGGAGTCGAGAAGATCCTGCCGCTGCGTGCTCAGGAAATCCTGCCGTTGCTGGGCCTCTTCGAACTCCTCAAGAGCTTGCGCATTCACTGGGCCGAGGGCTTCTATCTTGCGCTGCACTTCGGCGTATTTAGTGTCCAGATGTTCGAGTGTTCCTTCGTCGGCGAGTTCCTCAAGGCTCTCTACCAACTGCGCGAGCGCCACGTCTAATTCTTTTTGACAGGTCTCTTCGAGATGCTTGATGTCCGATTCGGCGCGCGCCAGCCCCACCTGCAACTCCGATCGTCTCTCTTGCACCAGTTGCGCTTCAGCTCGCAGACGCTTCAGCTGTTCTTCGGTCGCCGCCAAGCGGCTGCGCAATTCCGCTTCTTGCCCGGCCAACGTTTGGACGGTGACGCCGGTGGTAGAGACAGATGCGCTCAGTTCAGCGCTGTTCGCTTCCAGTTCCGCATTGCTTGCATGAAAATTCGCGCGCTCATTAATCAGCCGCTGCATTTCACGCGCCAGATGGTCACGCCGTTTCGCAACCTCCTGAACTTGCGCTTCGAGGCGCGCCCGATTTGCCGCCAGTGATCGACGGCGTTCTTCGAGGCTGGCTAAATTCGCCCGCAGTGTCGCATGTTCCTCGGCGGCTCGCGCCAATGCTGCCTGCAAGAGCGTCAAATCCTCACGCGCTGCTTCAAGCGTTCTCTCCTGCCCGGCTCTGGCCTGTTCCGCCTGATCGAGCGCGGCGCGATCGCGAGCGAGCTTTTCGTCTACGCCCACGCGATCTTTCGAGAGCCGGTCGAGTTCGAGCCGCGCACGCGAGAGCCGCGTGTGGACGCGCTGAAGTTCTTCGGCTAGTTTGCGGCTCTCGTGATCGAGCGCGAGTACATCTTTCTCTTGCGCCTGCTGCTTGGCGCGCAGATGCTCCAGGTGCTCACTCAGGTTTGCGATGGCGCGTTCCAGATCGCTTACCTGTGCTTGCGCGGCCGTAAGTTCGCGCTGTTTGATTTCTTCTAATCGCGACACTTCGCGCAGTTCCCGCTTCAACGCCAACGGCCCGGCGCCCGTCTTCTTGCCGCCACTCACCGCGCGTCCGTGATAATTCACGCCGCCGGTGGTCAAGAACCAGCAATGCGGAAACTGCATTGCCAATTCCTGTCCCAGCGCGCGCTCGTTTACCACGTAGCAATTCGAAATGCGGGGCAGCGTTTTTAACGGCAGGCTACTAAGGCCGTTGGTAAACCGAAGTGCATCCGTGAGTTTCGTCACAATGCCCGGTTCCGCCGCAAGTTGCGGCAACTCAGTTGTATCGCCGCTGTCCTCGCCGCCGCCTTCCACCAAAAACGTGGCGCGTCCGTTCAGATCGCTGCGCATGAGTTCAATGCCGCGCTCTGCATCCGCCCAATCGCGAACCACCACGTATTCGAGTTCGTCATGCAGAAACTCTTCGGTGGCCTTCTCCACCTGGGGATCCACTTCCAAGAAGTCGGCCAGCACGCCAACGGGGCGCAGATTGTGGGCCTTACCGCTCTCCACCGCGGTGAAAAGACGCTTCACTGTTTCCGTCGTGTAACTGCGGTGCTGTATGACTTCTTCAAGCGAATCCTTACGCGCCTTCACGCGCGAGAACTCACTGCGCAAGCGGTCCAGAGCCTGCCGGTTCTCATTTAGCGCCGCCCGCTTTTGCTGCAGCTCTCCGTCGACACTCTTGCGCTGATCGGTGACTGAGATGAGCTCGGTTTGCCGCGCAGCGAGGCGCCCGGAAAGCTGTGCTTTCACCTGCTCGATACGCGTCAAGTCGCTGGTAGATTGCTGCTCTTCCGACTGCGCTCGCTCGCGGTCGCGGTCCGCTGAAACAAGCTGGGCTTCCATCTGGGTGATGCGGTTTTTCAGTGCAGAGGATTCGCCCAGCAGGCGCAGCACGCTTTGCCGCGCCGCCTCTAAATTTCGTTCTTGCTCGGAGAGCCTGCTCTGCGCCTGCTGCCGCTCCGCCGATTTGGTGTCAAGCTGCTCCCGCGCTCCCGAACACTCACTCTCAAGCTCCTGCCATTGTGCTGTCTGCTCCTCAAGTTCGGCGGCCCTTTGCTGCTGCTGGTGCTCGAGTACCTGCGCTTCCTGCTCGCCCGCGTTGACGCGGTGATCAATCTGACCGATCTGTTTCAACTGGTATTCGAGACGCCCGCGCACGCGTTCGGCTTCGACATGCAAGTCGGCCAGCAGTTTGCGCGCGCTGGTTAATTCCTGTTCCGTCGAGTAGGAAGTCTCAAGTACTGTCGACTGCTCGGTCTCGCGCTCTGAAATGGCGCGCTGTGCGGTCCCGAGTTCCGCGGACGCCAGGTTCAGATCGATCGCGACCTTGGCGCTCTCACGCTCCAACACGCGGAATTTGGCCGCTAAAATCTGCCGCAGGTAAGCGGTGGCTTCGCCCTTCAGTTCCCCGTAGCGTTTCGTCTTTGCCGCCTGGCGCTTCAGCGAGTTGACCTGGCGCGTTACTTCTTCGAGGATGTCGAACACGCGCGAAAGGTTCTGCTTCGCGCTTTCGAGCTTCGCTTCCGCCAGTCGCTTGCGTGTCTTGAACTTGGTGATGCCGGCCGCTTCTTCCACAACAGCCCGGCGGTCTTGCGGTTTGTTGCTGAGAATCTGCCCGATGCGGCCCTGTTCAATGATGGCGTAGCTTTCGGGCCCCAATCCCGTGCCGAAGAACAGGTCCTGGATGTCGCGCAAACGAGCTAGCTTTCCGTTGATCAGGTATTCGCTTTCGCCCGACCGGTAGAGCCGCCGCGTGATGGTGATTTCACCAGTGCGCTCGGCGGTCTTCAGCGCTTCTGTTTTTAGAGGCGCCGAGGCGGCTGTCTTGATCGACGCGTCCTCTACCTGACCGTTTGCCTGGCCATCGCCGTTCTGTGCTGAAGCGCTTTCTGGAACCCCGGCCGTGGTTTCGGCGCCCGAGGGTGAGGGTTCAATGGTGTGGGCTGCGTCTCCATTTACCGGTGGAAGAGGGAGGCTCGACGCCACCAGAGCGCGCTCATCAGGCACCAGCGTCATAGTCACCGCAGCCATGCCGAGCGCCTTTTTGTCGCTCGTTCCGGCGAAGATGACATCTTCCATGCGCGCGCCGCGCAGGCTCTTGGCCGATTGTTCCCCCAGAACCCAACTGATGGCATCGCTGAGGTTCGACTTGCCGCATCCATTCGGCCCCACCACGGCGGCGATGCCGCTGCCATTGAACTTCATCTCCGTCCGGTCGTAGAACGATTTGAAGCCGTGTATTTCAACCCGTTTAAGCTTAAGCAACGAGAGCTACCTTCCTGCTTGATTATCCTGGGACTATCTTCGGGGGTGTCTCTATGGTACCTGTGCTCCGGTTTGGTGTAAAGGACAGGAATACCGGGAGTTGTGGAGATCCTCTGGATAACCCTATATATTGTGGTCTAGTTCTTGCCTTATACTTCTAACGGCAGTACCAACTTGTATTGGAGCGAATGCGGCTCCGGTCCGCCCATGCTCCTTATTATGGGGCTCAGCTTCACGCATGAGATGTGGGCTCGGGTTCTGCCGGGCTTAGCGCCGCATTACCGCTGCATTTTTTTCGATAACCGAGGCATGGGACGAAGCGACGTCCCGGACGGTCCTTATTCAATTCGGCAGATGGCGAGCGACGCGGTGGCGATCCTGGACGCCGCGGAGGTGCCCGCAGCCCACATTGTCGGGGCTTCCATGGGCGGTATGATCGCGCAGGAACTTGCCTTGCGATACCCGGATCGCGTTCTAAGCCTGGTGTTGGGCTGCACCAGTTCAAGCGGCGTGTTTGCGCGCTGGCCGCACTTCCGCTTCCGTCCTCGCGGCGTAAAGTGGTCTCGCGCGGCTCGTCTGGAGCGTGAACTCGCCTTGCGCCCTTTGCTTTACGCCGACACCACGCCGGAGCAACGCATTGAAGAAGACGTTCGCCTTCGTTGCGAGTGCAACTGGTCTTACAAGGGCTTCTTCAACCAGTTGGTCGCGATCCTGCGCTGGACGTCTTATTACCGGCTTCCCCGGCTGCGAGTTCGCACGCTGGTGATGCATGGGGACCAGGACCACCTGGTTCCTGTCGAGAATGGAAGGGTCCTCGCCTCGCGTATTCCGGGTGCCCGGCTCGCGCTGATTCGAAATGCAGGCCACATATTGACGACCGATCAGACGGAAGCGTGTATCGAAGCGCTGCTGGCGTTTCACCAATGAAGTGCCGGAGCTGAAGTGCCGGATCGGTCCTCATTTGTCCTTAAAGCCGCTGGGCTGTTCAGGGCGAAACGGGGTCAAGACGCCATTGCTGATTGCTACCGCCCAGGTATGTATAAACCTGGATGCCGGCGCCATTGGTAGTGGAAATGCCGATTACGTCCAGCACCTTACCGCTGGCTTTGTTCGCTATCTTGTAATACCCGCCGCCGGTAGGCGCCAGTTGCCACTGTTGGTTGTCCTGGCCGGAATAGGCGTATTGCTGAACCAGCGTGGCGGCAGTGGCAGGAGACCCGGCTGGATTGACCGCATCGAGCGCCTTACCGCTGAGCCTGTTCACAATTTCGTAGTAGCCATTGCCGAGCGGCACAAATTGCCAAAGCTGGTTGGCGCCGCCCAACGATATCCACTGCTGAATGAGGCCGCCATCCTGTAACGAGTAACCCGAGACGTCCAGCACTTTATTGCTATTCAGGGAGGTTACGGTGAAGTACTGCGGGGCCGTGACGATCCATTTCTGGTTATCGCCGCCGGTCGAGGCCCACTGCTGCATGGTGGTCCCGTTTTGCGTCGAGAGGCCGGTGACATCCAGCAGCTTTCCGCTTTCCTTATTCGTGATCTGGAGGGATCCGTCGGCCAGCACCGTCACCTGCCACTTTTGGTTGTCGGTCCCTAGATAATCCCATTGCTGGATGCCGGCGCCGTTCGCAGCGGAGTATGCGATCACGTCCAACACTTTGCCGCTATTCACATTTTGAATTTTGTAATAGCCGGTTTCAACGGGTAGGAATTGCCACTGCTGATGGCTTCGATTCGAGAAATCGTATTGCTCAATAGGCATACCGTCGGTGGTCGAGGCGTCCAGCACATCTAAGGCCTTACCGCTCTGTTTGCCGATGATTTCGACCACGCCTCCCGGGAGGCCGGGATTGGGGATGCCGGTGAGCGCAATCGACTGAGTGTAGGGTATGCCGGTGCCCGCGTCCGAATCCGTAAAGCTCAGCGTGGCGTACTCGAAGTTCGCGCTTGCCGGGGTGAATAGCACCGAGACTGAGCAGGCGCCGCCCGCCGTGAAGGTTGTTCCGCAGGTGGTCGTCAGAGTGAAGTCGGAGGCATTCGGGCCGCTCAGCAAAAAGCTTCCCTGGTTCAATGCGTCACTGCCTCGATTACTGACGTTGATCGTTTGAAGGCCGCTTGGGCCGCCATTAAACAGGCTGACCAAGATAAGGCTATGGCTAGCGGGCACGGCGGCGGGCACGCCGGTTCCGGTGAGGGCAATGCTCTGACCGTACGAGAGACCGGAATAGGAATCGAGATCGGTGAAGGTGAGCAGCGCTGTTTCAGGGCCTAGGGCGGATGGTGTGAACACCGCGCTGAGGATGCATCGCGTGCCTCCGGGCAGCAGGATTCCACAGCTGGTCGAAAGCGCAAAATCCGCGGCGTTAGCTCCGCCGATTAAGAAGCTGCTCTGAGTGACCACAGAAAAGCCGGTGTTTGTCAGGCTGACCGTTTGCGGCGCGCTGGACTCGCCGGTGAACTGGTCTCCGAAATTAAGGTTCGTTGTGCTTATTACAGCCTGACCGTTCCCCTGCGCCCTAGCGCCAAACGCCATCAGCAGGGAAAGGAAAAGAGCACTGACAGAAGCTTTCAAACAGGATGCCATGATTCTCTGGCAATTAGTGCGAATGGCTCTGTAGATTTCTCCCCGGCCGCTTTCGGCGGCTTCGGCTATGCCCGTGACCTGAATACCTGATAGTTCCGCTGGGCTGGATGCGCGATCTCAGTGCCCGGCCTCGGCCGGAACTTTGTCCGTCAAGGCGGCCACACCCGGCAGATCCACCCCGCCCAAAAACTCGAGCGATGCGCCGCCGCCGGTGGAAACGTGCGAGATTTTGTCCGATAGGCCCGCGCTCTTGATGGCTTTCTCGGAATCGCCCCCACCTACTAGCGAGACCGCCCCCGATCCAGCTACTGCCTTGGCCAGTTCCACTGTTCCCGTATCGAAAGGCGGCATCTCGAAAATCCCCATGGGGCCGTTCCAAATGATCGTCTTCGCCGCGCTGATGATGCGGGCGTACTCTTCGACGGTCTTCGGCCCGATATCCACCGCAATCTGATCGGGCCCGATGCGAGTCACCACTTCGTGCTGCGCGCCGGTCTTGATCTCGCGAACGACCACGTGGTCCAGCGGCAGAACGAGCTTGTTTCCCGCCGTCGTCAGCAGGCGCCGCGCCAGATCGATTTTGTCTTCTTCCACCAGCGACCGGCCGGTAGGTTCATTTTTCGCCCTTAGAAAGGTATAGGCCATGGCGCCGCCGATCAGCAAGCTGTCTACCACGTTCATCAGGTTCTGGATGACTTCGATTTTGCCGGAAACCTTGGCGCCTCCGAGCAGCGCCACGCAGGGGCGCTCGGGGTGGCTGGTGACTCGCGTCAGCCACTCGATTTCACGATCCACCAAAAGGCCGGCAGCCGCTAAAGGCAGATAGGAGACCATCCCGACCGTGGACGCGTGGGCGCGATGAGCCGTCCCGAACGCGTCGTTCACGTAAATGTCGGCTAAGCTTGCCAGCTGCTTCGAGAACTCGGGATCGTTGGCTTCCTCTTCGGCATGAAAGCGCAGGTTCTCAAGTAGGAGCACTTCGCCCGGTTTAGGACGCATAGCGGCTACTTCCTGGCCTACAGAATCCGGGGCCATCGAAACCGGCCGTCCCAGCAACTCGCCCAAGCGCGCGGCGACGGGAGCCAGACTCATTTCCGGGTTCTTTTTACCTTTGGGCCGGCCGAGATGACTCGCCAGGATGACTGCGGCGCCATGCTCGATAGCGTATTGGATAGTGGGAAGTGAGGCTCTTATCCTTTTGTCGCTGGTGATCTCTTTGCCGCCGGGGGCGAGCGGGACGTTGAAATCGACCCGAAGGAATACTGTTTTGTTCTTTAGATCGAGATCCTTGATTGACAATTTAGCGCTCGACAGCTTAGCCATGCAGTCATTGTAGGAAACCGGTGCACAGCGGCTTTAAGAGCAGAAAATGCGGTACATGACGTTAGTACCTGTGGAAAAAAGCTGTAGCCGCGGGCGTTCTAAGCCGATAGTACTTCAGGAGGAGGCCCATAGTAATGCGGCCCGTAATTTGCTAAGGGATCTTTGCTGCTGGTTTCAGCTGCACTATAATTCATAGCAAAGGGTCTGCGGGGTTCTAGATCTGTAGGTACGATAGTACCGGGGTCGGGCGAGCCTCCTAGGGGAAGTCTTGGATGTTGTCGTCAACAGTACCTATTCGCGTGCTAATCGCAGATGCACACCCGATTGTCCTTGAAGGTCTCCGGAGTGTCCTGAACCAGATCGCCGGCATTGAGGTCGTAGCCGAGGCTGCCGATGGAATGGAAACCATCGATAAGGTGGTTCACTTAGATCCCGATGTCATCCTGCTGGATCTACGGCTGCCGCGCATAGACGGGCTGACGGTGCTTCGTAGCATTCAAGCGCGTGCGCCGCGTTCAAAGGTGATCCTTTTCGCCTCTGCCGAAAGCAAGGACGAGTTTGTCGAAGCCATGAAGCTGGGCTGCTCGGGGATCTTGCTCAAAGACGGACCGACCAGTCTTGTGGAAAAGAGTATTCAAAAGGTGTATGCCGGAGAGATCTGGCTCGATTCAGACACCACTGCCGCTGTGATCCGCCAGTTCGCTGCCCCAGGTGATTTCCCTCTGCCTGCGCACACCAACGGAAAGCCCAACCGGGAGCGCGCCCAGCTGAGCCAGCGCGAGCGCGAGATCATTGTGCTGATCGCCCAGGGCTACAAGAACAAAGAGATCGCGGAGAAGATGTTCATCACGGAGCAGACGGTGAAGAATCACCTGCATAACGTCTTCGATAAGCTCGGCGTGTCGGACCGGCTCGAGCTAGCTCTCTACGCCATCCACAACAGCCTGCACGTCAAAACTGCTTAATTCGACATAGCGTTTCGCGTGACCCGCGCTGCTCTCGATTTCCCTTAATCCCTTTGCCGGCAATGCGCGACAATTCTAAGGACGCCTTTCCTCCTTAAGCAATTCCTGCGTCGCGCAAATGTCCAATCTGCGTGAAGAGATCACTAGGACGGTTCTCCGCCTGAGCAGGCGCGGTGAGATCCCGCGCGCTCTTGATCTCCCGCCTCGCGACCTCGATCTCCCGCCTCGCGGCTTGCCAGCCAACTCGCGCGAAGGGAAACAGCTTGGCAGCTACCGCATCCTGAGGCGGCTGGGCGCCGGCGGGATGGGCCACGTCTACCTTGCGCTCGACACCCGTCTTGGCCGCCATGTCGCGCTGAAGTTTCTGGCGCACGACACGATGGCTGACTACTCCATGCTGTATCGCTTACAGCAAGAGGCGCGAACTGCTTCCGCGCTCAACCACCCGAACATCGTGACGGTGTATGAGATCGGGGAACTGGATGGCGAACCGTTCATCGCCAGCGAATTCATTGACGGCGCCACACTGCGCGTCGCCCTGCAGCGAAACGCCGTTGATGTTCCAATCGCCATTGACATCGCCATGCAAGTCGCTTCTGCCCTGGTAGCCGCGCATTCGGCGGGCGTGGTGCATCGCGATCTTAAGCCCGGCAACATCATGCTACGCCCCGATGGCTACGTAAAAGTGATCGACTTCGGGTTGGCCAAGCAGATCAAAAAGTCCGCCCTGGGCCATTCGGGCCACGATTTCATCACTCAGCCTGGCTCGGTCCTGGGCACCGTGGATTACATGTCGCCCGAGCAGGCGCGCGGCGAGCGAGTCGATCATCGAACGGATATCTGGAGCCTGGGGGTTGTCTTGTACGAGATGGTTGCCAATCGGCGCCCGTTCGAGGGCCAGACCGACAGCCATGTCATCGTATCCATTCTTGAATCGACGCTGCCGCCTTTAGCTGATTCGAAGACGCTCCCTCCGGGCCTTTTGCACATACTCGAATGCGCGCTGGCGAAAGATCCAGCCAACCGGTACTCCTCAGCCGGCGAGATGCTGGGCGACTTGCAGCAAATCAGCCTGCGATCTCAGAGCGGGAGTGGCGTCAGGCTCGCCGCGTTTGCCCGGAGACGGCGCGCCACCCGGACGAAGATCGTTCTGATAGCCGGGGCAGTGTCTCTTGTGCTGCTCTCCTATGCCGGGTGGTGGTGGCAAGCTCGCGTCCCGCATTGGTCACGCTTTGAGCTGGCTCGGGCTCTGACCTTCAGCGGCAGAATCCGCTTGGCGTGTATATCTCCCGACGGCAAGTACTTAGCTTTTGCGGTGGGCGATCCGGGCGGGCGCGAGGCGCTTTACGTCAAGCAGCTGGATTCGGTCTCGGAAGAACTGAAAATTCCGGCCCGCAACATTCGCTACCTCGGCGTGACCTTTTCACCGGACAGCCGCTATGTCTACGAAGTGGAAGAAGACGATACTCTCGAAGGAAAGCTCTACGCGCTGCCCATCCTCGGAGAGCGGCCCAGTACGCCCGTTCTCAGCGACATCGACGGTCCTGTCTCATTCTCTCCATCCGGCGATCAGTTCATTTTCGAGCGGGATGTACACCAGCTCGCGGGCGGGAACAATCAGACGGAGAGCGATATCAAAATCGCGGATCGAAATGGTTCGAATCAGAGAACCTTGGCTTCAAGCGGCCGGTTCACTTTTTTCCGCCAACCGGCCTGGTCGCCAAAAGGAGATCAAATCGCAGCCATACTGGACGATCCAGGCAAACAGAACGGCGCCGTTGGCTCCTTGATGCTTGACCTGATAGACCTGCGTGGCCGGGAGACGCGAAAGAGTCTTCCCAATTGGGAAGCGGTGGGGCGTCTATGGTGGACACCGAATGGCGCCAGCTTACTTCTGACAAGCGCCACCAGCATGGAAGGCCGAGACCATATCCGGCTTCGCGAGATCCTGGCGCGGACCGGCCAAGTGCACGATCTCAGCAGAGATCTGGCTCGCTCCAGCAGCATTAGCCTGACCCAGGACGGGCGTGCGCTTTCGCTTGTCAGAGCGGAGGCTAAAGGACGATTGTGGATCTCCGCGCCGGGCAATTTCACAACCGGGCAGAGCGCTCCAGCGGAGGCGGCCGAAAAGCCAAGTTTGGACTGGGCAGACGACCATCGGCTGATCACAACTTCGCTGCGAAGCGGATCACCGAATTTGTGGCTGTTTGATGCCGCTACCCAAACCCGCACCAGCCTGACAAACGAACCTCACGTAGAGCAGTTTGCCGCCTCTATACCCGGGAGCACGTCTATCGTATTCGCATCGAATCGCCTCGCAGGATTCCACATCTGGCGATTTGACCCGGGTTCGAATACCTATACGCAGTTGAGCTTCGGACCCAGCTACGACGACACGCCTGTGGTCTCACCAGACGCGAAATGGGTGGTCTATACGTCTTGGGCTTCCACCGTTCCGCGCCTATATCGGGTGCCCCTTGCGGGTGGAACCGCTACCAGGATCGGGAACTATGTGGGGAATGACCCGCAGATCTCGCCGGACGGCCAATGGATCGCTTGCCGTATAAAGGATTCGGCCGATCATTGGAGCATCGCGCTGGTACCCTTCGGCGGCGGAGGCGCGCGGCACGTTCTGTCCGGTGCGCAACTGCCTATCCGCTGGTCTCCGGATGGGGCGTCGGTCACCAGCTCTTTGACCGACGAAAAGGGCGTCTCCAATCTCTGGAATATTCCACTGAATGGGTCGCCCGCCCGGCAACTCACCCGTTTTGAAGACGAATCGATTCTCGCCTTTGCCTGGTCGCCGAACGGCGCTCGCCTGGCTTGTCTGCGCTCCTTGCGCGGAGCGGATGTGGTGCTGTTGGAGCGACAGAACTGAAGCGGCCATTCCCGTTGGCTGCAAAATTGCAACTGAGCACCGCGAAGGAACTTAATCATGAGCTTCAGTGGTAATCCAAGTCCCCGTGACGAACCGAACATCATCAAAGAGCCGACGCCTTCGCCCGCTAAGACCGAAAAGCCGGGCGACCACGCAACAAAGCCGAAGGATAAATCCAAGGAGTCAGACAAACTGAAGGGCGATAAAGCCTCCGGCGCAGGCGGGGGCGCCTGAATCTCGGCTTGCGCTCTACGCAGAGATGAGCGGCTACTGCGCGCCCGCTTTGATTTGCGTCCACTCAGGGCGGCGAACCGCCCTTCGAACGTAGCTGGTGGGGGGGAAGCCTCGATTCCCGCTAAAATGAAGATAGTTCCGCTCTCTTCATGAACTCGTTTGATCTGGAGACCTTGAAATTCCGTCGCCAAGCTCTCGAAGACGCTCTGGCCAGTCGCATCCTGGTGTTGGACGGAGCGATGGGTACGATGCTGCAGCAGCGTCACCTCACCGCTATCGACTTTGGCGGCCCGGCGCTCGAGGGCTGCAATGAAAATCTGGTTCTCACGCGTCCCGATGTCATCCTTGACGTTCATCGCGCCTACTACGAAGCTGGGTCCGATATTGTCGAAACAAACAGCTTCGGGAGCACAAAAATTGTCCTGGCCGAATACAGTCTCGAAGACCTTTCCTATGAGTTGAACTTCGCGGCCGCCAAACTGGCGCGTCAGGCTGCGGACGAGTTCGCAGCGCCTGGCCGGCCCCGCTTTGTCGCGGGTTCCATGGGGCCCACCACCAAAGCCATCACGGTCACAGGTGGCGTCACCTTTCCCGATCTCATTTCGAACTATCATCAGCAGGCCAAGGCGCTTGTCGACGGGGGCGCCGACATTCTGCTTCTCGAAACTTGCCAGGATACACGCAACATCAAAGCCGGTCTTCTGGCTATCGATCGCCTTGGCCGCGAGCTTAATTATCCGATTCCTACCATCGTCTCGGGCACTATTGAAGCGACTGGTACCATGCTCGCCGGTCAAACGGCCGATGCCCTCTATACATCTATCTCGCACGCGCACCTGCTCGCCATAGGTTTGAATTGCGCTACCGGCCCCGAATTCATGACGGATCACATTCGATCCCTGCATGAGCTTTCGACCACGCGCATCTCCTGTTATCCAAACGCCGGCCTGCCTGACGAAGAAGGCAAATACCTGGAAACTCCCGATACCCTGGCGGCGCAGTTGGAGCGTTTCGTCAATCACGGCTGGCTCAATATCGTCGGTGGATGCTGCGGCACACGGCCGGATCACATTCGCGCGATTGCGCAAATGGTGGATGGCAAGAAGCCCCGGCAGCCGCAACAGTCCTCTCATCGCGCCTACTTCTCGGGTATCGAAGTGGTCGAAGCTGAAGACAGCAACCGCCCACTCATCGTCGGCGAGCGCACCAACGTGATCGGCTCGCGCCTGTTCAAGAACATGGTCGGCGAAGAGAAATGGGAAGAGGCTACTGAAATCGCGCGCCGCCAGATTCGCAATGGCGCGCACATCATTGACGTGTGCCTGCAGACCAGCGAGCGCGAGGAACTGAATGACATTCCGCCGTTCTACGAGAAGCTGATCCGCAAGATCAAAGCGCCCGTGATGATCGACACCACCGATCCGCGCTCGATTGAGCTGTCGCTGACGTATTGCCAGGGCAAGAGCATCATCAACTCCATCAACCTTGAAGATGGCGAAGAGAAGTTTGAACGAATTTGTCCGGTGGCGCGCGAGTACGGCGCCGCACTGGTAGTGGGATGCATTGATGAAGATCCGCTACAGGCGCAGGCCTTCACACGCGAACGCAAACTGGCGGTCGCCAAGCGCTCGGTGGGCCTGCTTACTACGAAGTACGGCATCCCGCCCGAAGACATCATCATCGATCCGCTGGTATTCCCTTGCGCGACAGGCGATGAAAACTATGTCGGCGGCGCGGTTGAGACCATCGAGTCAATCCGGCTCATCAAGCAAGAGATCCCGTACGTCAAAACCATCCTGGGAATCTCCAACATCTCCTTCGGCCTCCCAGCGTCCGCCCGCGAAGTCATCAACTCCGTATTCCTCTACCACTGCACGAAGGCGGGTCTCGATCTCGCCATCGTCAACGCGGAAAAGCTGGAGCGTTTCGCCAGTCTCCCGGAACAAGAGCGTCGTCTTGCCGAAGCCCTGCTGCTTAACACGCCGCCCGTTGATGTTCCTGCCGATCATCCGAATGCCGCCTTGCTAAAAGTTGTTCCAGAGGACTGGAGATTGCAGTCGCGCGACCAAAAGGTGGCGGTGAATCAATATCACATCTCGGCTGTGTCGGATTACTTTCGCGGCGCAGCGAAGAGGGAAAAGAAGAAGGCCGCTGACCTTCCGCTGGACGAGCGTCTCTCGAACTACATCATTGAAGGGACCAAAGATGGACTGGTGCCCGACCTTGATCTGAAGCTGAAAGAAGGCGCGGCGCCTTTGGAGATCGTCAACGGACCGCTGATGGCCGGTATGTCCGAAGTGGGACGCCTGTTTAACAACAATGAGCTGATTGTTGCGGAAGTTCTGCAGTCTGCTGAGTCCATGAAGGCCGCGGTGAACCACCTCGAGCAATTCATGGAGAAGTCCGATTCTTCCACCAGGGGCAAGATCGTTCTCGCCACAGTGAAAGGTGACGTTCACGATATTGGAAAAAACCTTGTCGAAATTATTTTAAGTAATAACGGTTACCAAGTGGTGAACCTGGGCATTAAAGTTCCTCCTGAAGATTTAATCAAAGCTTTCCAAAAGCATAAGCCGGACGCCATCGGCCTCTCCGGACTGCTGGTCAAGAGCGCGCAACAGATGGTGATTACCGCCGGTGATTTGAAGGACGCGGGCATCGACGTTCCGCTCCTGGTCGGGGGCGCCGCGTTATCGCAGAAGTTCACGAACACAAAGATCGGACCCAGCTATACCGCGCCCACCTTCTACGCCAAGGACGCCATGACTGGTCTGCGCCTGATGAACGAGATCATGGATCCCGAACTGCGCGAGCAGGTTCTCTCGCAGCACGTTTTCCGCGATGTTCCGGCGGAAGTTGCCCCGCGCGAACAAGTGCCGGCGCCTTCGGGCGAGGTCCGCAGTCCGAAGGTGCACACCGGCATCCCGATACCGCCAGCTCCGTATCTCGATCGGCGAGTGCGAGCCATACCGAATCTTCCAGAAGTCTGGAGCTACATCAATCCCTTCATGCTCTACGGCCGTCATCTCGGGTTCAAGGGCAACTTCGAAAAGCTTCTTCTTGAGCGCGATCCCAAGGCGCTTGAACTCTTCCACAACCTGGAGGAGGTAAAGCGGGAGGCTCTCACGTTCATGAAAGTGCGGGCCGTGTGGCAATTTTTTGAAGCCGAGCGCGACGGCAACGCTCTTCATCTTTTCGCGCCGGGCGGCGTGTCGCCTATCGAGACCTTCGCTTTTGGTCGGCAGGCAAAGTCCGATGGCCTTTGTCTTAGCGATTACGCGCTTGAGCCGAAGGACGGCCATCGCGACCACATTGCGCTATTCGTTGTGAGTTCGGGCGAAGGCGTGATTGCGCACTCGGAAGCGGCGAAAGCGCGCGGGGAATACTTCCGGGCGCATGCGCTGCAAGCGCTTGGAATTGAAACAGCTGAAGCGGCCGCCGAGTGGCTGCACCGCCGCCTACGGGAAGAGTGGGGCTTTCCCGACGCGCCCACGCTCAGCATGCACGAGCGGTTCACATCCCGCTATCGGGGCAAGCGCTACAGCTTCGGTTACCCCGCGTGCCCGAACCTGGAAGATCAGGTTAAGCTCTGGCGTTTGCTGCAGCCCGATGACATCGGCGTTCAGCTAACGGAAGGCTTCATGATGGAGCCCGAAGCGAGCGTCTCGGCCATGGTGTTTCATCATCCCGATTGCGCTTACTTCAGCGCCGCTGAAGAGACGGAACCGGCGTTTGCGTAGCGGGCAGTCCTGCCCATAGAGCTTCGAAAGATCACAACAGCAGAAGCGGGCGATGTCCCTACATTTCTCGTTGGAGAACCAAAGTACCGAGATCTGGAGCTCAAAGAAGAAATCAAGGTAGGGCTGCGGTGGTCGTGAAATGTTAGTACTGCGAGACCAGTCCCTAAGCGGTTAGGGAGGTAGCGACGGTAATCCAGCAATTGCCCACAGCAAGTCGAACCGGACCACGCCGATGTTGGCGTAGATTTACTCGCCAGCTCTTCCCGTCATCTTTCGTATGAACGCTACTTCCGCTGGCCGGTACGGTCTACCGTCTGTGTAGAAGATATCGTGGAACCAAACGGTCGGCGCGCGATAGACGTATGGCTGCTGCCACGAGTCCCAGGGCAGATACGTTTGTGTTTTGCCTCGCACGAATCCCCAGTTGATAGCACCCACCTTGCTCTCTTTGGCAATCGGCAGAACGCCTTCGAAGGTGCTGTTCTCGCCGCGCGCCATGTATTCGGTGCAGATCAACGGACGCCCGTATTGCTGCAACCACTTCAGGTGCTTCTCGAAATCGTTTGGCACACCATAGTTATGGAATGACACGATGTCGGAAAGCTCCAGCTGCTCTTTTGCCGTAGGCTCTAGCTTCGCCGGATCGGACCAGTCGCCGTGCCACACGCCGCTTGTGAGCGGCTGTTCTGGGTTCAGGGCGCGTGCCCAGGCAAATGCCTTCGGCAGCAACGCAACAATAAGTTCAACCTTTCCCGGAGGTTCCTGTTTCCCATAGCTCGAGTCGTTCGTGTTGTCCGGCTCGTTCCATAAGTCCCAAGCCAGCACTCGCCCATCGTGCGCAAACGCTCCGATAACGCCTTTCACATAGGCTTCAAGGCGTGGATATTGCAACGGATCTTCGAGCGCCTTGGCGCCAGGGCTTTGCAGCCAGCGCGAATTGTGAATTCCCGGCCGCGGCGGCGACTGCTTGCCGAGCTTCGGAGACGGATCCCAGCAAGAATCGAACAAAACAAAGATGGGTTTGATATGGTGTTTGCTGCTGATCGCGAGGAACTTATCGATCCGCTGCTTGAATCCGGCCTCGTCCTGCTGCCACGCTAAATCGTGCAGGAAAACGCGCATGGTGTTCATGCCCAGCCCTTCGGCCCACCCTAGCTCCCTGTCGATGCGTTTCGCGTCGAAGGTCTTGGCCTGCCACATCTCGAGTTCATTGCTCGCGTCGGATGGTATGTAATTGCTGCCCACTAACCATGGCTGCTGCGCGTACCAGGAATTGGCTCGCTCCTCGGTCCAGCGCTCTTCGCCGGCCGGCGCCTGCGCTAACAGCACGGCCGCTGCCATCAATGAAAGGGCGGCCAACGCCCAGGGAATTGTCCGTCGCATCTAGTATCTGCCCTTCTTTTCTGTCTCTACCCGCATTTTCACCTGGAAACGCGACCTGCGTTTATCAATCTAACGAGAAGTCCTCAGGGGGGAACCATGAAGTTCTCGCAATCACATCTTATTCGAACGTTCTTGGCGGCGCTCATCTCGCTAAACGGATGGGCGCTATTCTCACAAACAAACCGCGGCTCTGTTACCGGCAATGTCACGGACGGACGGCTAAGGAAATCAACAGCAACACCACTTACAGCACTGTCACTACCGGCGCGGGGGATTATAGTTTCCCTCAGGTAGAGGTCGGCACGTATAACGTTACGACCACCTCTCCTAATTTCAAGACAGATCAGCGCACCGGCATCATCGTTCAGATCAACACGCCAACCGTTCTGAACATTCAACTTACTATCGGTCAACAGGCCGAGACTGTTACCGTCACCGCCGATGCCCCTACGGTTGAATCCACGTCGTCCGACATCGGCGCGGTCGTAACACCGCAGCAGGTGGAGGAATTGCCGTTATCTCTTGGCGGTGTGGGCGCCTTTCGCTCTCCCGAGGCGTTTGAATTTTTGCTTCCTGGAACTGTCGGGCCCGGCACGGGGAACAACGCCAATGGCATCTACATACAGAAGACTAGCGGTGGCCAGAACTTCGGCGACGACATTGTTCTAGACGGGTCGACCGCGGCACGCCCTGATAACAACTCCACTTTCGATGAAACTGCTCCTTCGGTAGAAGCATTGCGCGAATTCCGCATCGAAACCGCAACTCCTCCGGCGCAGTTTGACCGAACCACGGGCGGCGTGCGTAGCTTCACCACTCGCTCAGGCACAAACTCGTTTCACGGCGCTGCCTTCGACATACTCAGGAACACCGATCTGGACGCAAACCTGTATTTCAATAATCTTGGCTTAAACACCTGCGCTCCCGGTGATGCCGCCTGCCGTTCCACATACGCCGTTCCGAAGGACATCAAGAACGACTATGGCGTGACGCTCGGGGGGCCGATTTTCAAGAACAAAACGTTCTTCTTTTTTTGCCTGGGAGCAGTTGCAATGGCCACGCAGCGCCACCACCACCAGCACTCTTCCCACAGCCGCAGAGCGCGGCGGCGATTTTTCAGCCCTTCTCACTTCGAACATCATCGGAACGAATCCCTGCACAGGCGCGCCGGTCTATGCAGGCCAGATCTTCGATCCGCGCTCTACAACCACCGGGGCCACGGGCACACTGTGCCGCGCCACGCCGTTTCCCGGTAACGTCATCGCGCCCAGCCAGCTCAATCCGGTGGCGTTAAAAGCCCTCAGCTACATGCCCCCATCGAACCTGCCCGGCTTGCAGAACAACTTTAATTTCCGCAGCAGCTTTCCCACCAACAACACCACCTACACCATTCGCATCGATCAAAACATCGGCAATTCGGACAAGATCTTCGCCACCTACGACGCCCGGCAAAACACGCTGCTGACGGGCGGCGCCCCAGCTCTGCCCGCGCCCATCGATCCAAATAGCTGGAACCAGAACTTTGTTACCCACTACGGCCGGTTCGGTTGGGATCACACCTTCGGTACCAGCTTGCTGAATCATCTGAACCTTGGGTTTAATCGTTGGAACAGTAACAACTTCGCGGTGGGCGCGACCGGCGGCACGAACTGGGCCGCCCAGTTGGGGCTCGCGAATGTCAGCGGACCAGCCTTTCCGCAGTTCAACATCGGCAATGGATTCCCCAGCATTGGCCAACAAAGGGCCGATGACACGGTCAGCAACCTGGCGGATATAGGCGACACACTGTCTTGGAGTAAAGGCCGGCATACAGTCACATTCGGTGGCGACTATCGCTGGAGTCAGCTGAATAACCTTACGCTCGATTCGAATAGCGGTTACTACAATTTCGCAAATATCGAGACCGCAGCCGGGCCGGGTGTGCTGGGGGCGCAAGGCGGCAATAGTTTCGCGAGTTTCTTGCTGGGCCAGGTGGATAACGCCGGCCTCACTGTCTTTGCGCATTATCCGCGCTATACCCAGAATTACTACGCCTTATTCGTGCAGGATGATTTCAAGGTGTCACACCACCTAACGCTGAATCTCGGGTTGCGCTGGGATGTCGATCAGCCGCGCAAAGAGGCAAGCAACTTCACGTCGAACTTCGATCCCACCGCGCCCAATCCGGGCGCCAACGGTACTCCTGGCGCTCTCGTCTTCGCTCGAATTGCAGCGGCTGCAATGTGCGCTGGGCCAAGACGTTCTACGACGACTTCGGTCCACGCATCGGGTTCGCCTACTCGCCTGGCGATAGCGGCAAAACGGCTATTCGCGGCGCGTACAGCATTCTCTACGGGCCTTTGTTCTATTCCGATTTCGGAAACAATGTCAATGCCGGCTACAGCGCGTCGCCCAACCCCGTCTCCCCGGACAGGTTCTCTCCGGCCTTTAATCTTTCGAATGGTTTCCCCGCCTATGCCGCTCCGCCGCTGCTGAATCCTGCGCTGCGCAATAATGGCGGCGTCGATTACATCACGCCGGGCTTCGGCAAGCCTCCCATGGTGCAGAGCTGGAGTTTTCAAGTGCAGCAGCAACTGGCGACGGACCTGATTCTCAGCGTCGCTTACGTCGGCAACAAAGGCCAGAACCTTCGTTCCGCGGCCGCCGCCGGCATGTACAACAATTTTCCCTTGCAGGCTCTTTCCCTCGGGCAGAATGTCCTCTCCTCCCCTATCGGCTCTGCGGCTGCCAATGCTGCAGGTATCACCGCGCCCTACCCAGGCTTCACAGGAGTGGTCGGTGACGCGCTACGCCATCATCCGCAATACCGCCGCATCAACACCGACTGCTGTCTTGAAAACGACGGCATGTCCGATTTCGACGCGCTGGAAGTCATGCTGCAGCGCCGCTTCCACAGTGGGCTCAACCTGCAACTGTCGTATACGTGGTCAAAAACCGTCAGCGACGCCGATAGCTTGTTACCGGGACAAAATGCGGGCGGCGGGTTGTATCAAAACCCCTACAACCTCAAACAGGAGAAATCCATCAGCAGCCAGGACATCCCTCAGAACTTTGTGCTCAGCTATGTGTACGAACTGCCCTTCGGTCGAGGCAAGAAGTTTTTAAGTCGTGGTGGTATCGCTAACGCCATAGTAGGCGGATGGCGCATAGGAGCAATTCAACGCTACGAGAGCGGCCAGCCCTTGCCCTTCTATTGCGCCTCGGGCGTGGCGGGTTGGGACAATTGCTTCCGCTTCAACCCGGTAGCAGGCCAGTCCGTCTACAATCCGGCCATCAACCAGCCAGGCTACAATCCACTCACCACGCCCTATCTGAACAACAACTTCTTCGCCGACCCGAACCCAAATCCGAACGCGCCTATCCGGTTCGGGCAACTGTCACGCGTCACCGCCTTCCGCATGCAACCCTTCTATAACGAAGACGTCAATCTAGCAAAGCGATTCAACATCAAGGAGAACATCAATCTCGAAGTTCGCGCCGATGCGTTTAATATCGCCAACCGTCACATCTTCGGACAACCCGGAAATCTGAATCCGAATCCAGGCAATACCGGCAATACAAACTTTGGCTTCGTGGGTGGAACCATCGATACGCCACGGAGCATCCAGCTTGAAATGCGATTGCAGTTCTAGCGTGCGCCTCGCGCTGCCATCCCATCGGAATACACTCGCCCACCGGATGATCCTTGCGGTTGTGCTGACGGTGGTAGTCAGTACGTACCGCTCAGGCCACGCAGTGTGCCAGTGAACCCGCCTATCGGTTCTCGAAACAGCTCGACCGACGCCTTGGCGGAAACCTGGACGTGCAAAGGCCAGATGTTGGATGCCACGGACAAGGGGGCGATCAATCCTTCTGTTTTCTCCGACAACCGCCCACTTTACTTGATTAGTCCGGCTGGCAAGGAAATGAGAATGGCGAACAGGACATTTATATTGCGCGGCTCAAGAATCCTTGGACGGTGGAAGGGCCGCGGGTCAAACTGTCGAGCCCGCAGTTCGATTGGGAAGAGTTCGGCGATCTGGGACAAGCCGATCGAAAAGGCCTCCGGCACGAGGCACTAATTCGCCAAGCCTGCTTACTCAAGCACGATTATTCAACCGTGACGCTCTTCGCTAGATTGCGAGGCTGGTCCACATCGCAGCCGCGCCGCACCGCGATGTGATACGCCAGCAGTTGCAGCGGAATCATTTCAAGCAGCGGCAGCAGCAGTTCACGCGTTACGGGAATCGTGATCAGGTGATCCGCCATCTTGGCCACTTCTTTGTCGCCCTCGCAGGCGATGGCAATCACCACGCCGCTGCGCGCCTTTACCTCTTGAATATTCGAAAGCGTTTTTTCATAGTGCACACGGCTCTCTTGCGATTCCGGGTCGCGTGTCGCCAGAATGACGACCGGCAGGTTCTCGTCAATCAACGCATTCGGCCCATGCTTCATCTCGCCTGCCGGATACCCCTCGGCGTGAATGTATGAAATCTCTTTTAGCTTCAGAGCGCCTTCAAGCGCAATCGGAAAATGGATGCCTCTGCCTAGGTAAAGAAAATCCTGCGCGCGGAACAGCTTTCGCACCAGCTCTTCGTAGACGGCCGAATTGGCGAGAACGTGTTCGAGCTTGCCGGGTATCTGCGCCATTTCCTGTACCAGCGTGCAGGAGGCTTCCGAACTCAGCGTGCCGCGCACTTGGCCCAGGTACATGCCGAAAATCAGCAGCGCCGCTAGCTGCGACGTAAACGCCTTGGTGGACGCGACGCCGATCTCCGGCCCCGCATGCGTGATCAAGGTGCCGGCGGCTTCGCGCGTGATCATCGAACCCACCACATTACAAATCGCGAGCGTCTTTGAACCCTTTTGCTTGGCTTCGCGTTGCGCCGCCAGGGTGTCGGCGGTTTCACCCGATTGCGAAATCACGATGGTGAGCGTGTTGGGCAAAATGATCGGGTCGCGATACCGAAACTCGCTGCCGTAGTCCACTTCCACCGGAACGCGCGCCAACCGCTCAATGAAATACTTTCCCGCCAGAGCCGCGTGCCAGCTGGTCCCGCACGCAATGATCTTCACTTGCTGAAACTGGCGAAATTCGGCTTCCGTCATCCCGATCTCGTCGAGGAAGATGCGCCCGCTTTCGAGGCCCACCCGTCCCATCATGGTGTCCTTGATAGCGCGCGGCTGCTCAAAAATTTCTTTGAGCATGAAATGTTTATAGCCGCCCTTTTCCGCCATCACGGGATCCCACATAATGTGCGAAATCGGGCGGCGCACCGTCTTGCCATCGAGGTCGGTCAGGTGCACGCCATCGGGCGTGAGAACCGCCACATCGCCGTCGTTGAGAAAAAACATATCGCGCGTATGGCTTAGAATCGCCGGCACATCGGAGGCAACGAAAAATTCGTTCTGGCCCAACCCCACGACGACAGGAGGCCCGGAGCGCGCCGCCACAATTTTATTCGGATCGGAACTGGCAATCACGCTGATGGCGAAAACGCCGGTGATCTGTTTCAGAGCCTTGCGGACTGCATTCTCCAGGTTTGTGTCGAGATACTTCTCGACCAGATGCGCGATCACCTCCGTATCGGTCTCGGTCTTGAAGGTATGCCCCTCGGCCGTCAGCTGCTTGCGCAGCGCCAGATAGTTTTCAACGATGCCGTTATGCACCACCACGATCTCGCCTGTGCAGTCGCGATGCGGATGGGCATTCTCCTCCGTCGGGCGCCCGTGCGTTGCCCAACGCGTATGGCCAATCCCGTAGGAACCCGCCAGCGGCTGAATTCGGATGGCTTCTTCGAGGTTACGCAGCTTGCCCGAGGCGCGCCGGACCTCCAGGCATTTGTTCTCCGAGAGGACCGCCACGCCGGCCGAATCGTAGCCCCGGTATTCGAGCCGCCGCAATCCATCTACAATGAGTGGCACCGCTTCCCGGCCGCCGATATAGCCCACAATTCCGCACATAAATATATAAGTTGTTCGGGTAAGTACCGGAATCCAATCCGGAATTCTAATCGAGAATCTCCACCCGGTAGTCTTCAATTACCCCATTCGAGAGTACGTCCCGGGCGATCTCGTCAAGTGTCTTAACGGCGTGCTCGTGCGGAGTATGATCGGCGATCTCCATCTCGAAGTACTTGCCTTGCCGGACTGCGGCGATTTCCTTGTGCCCCAAACCCTGCAGGGCGGTGCAAATCGTCTGTCCCTGGGGGTCGAGAACGGTCGGCTTCATGGATACATACACGCGCGCTGTCATCTACCTCCCTATTGTAAGAAGAAACGATCCCCAAAGAAGCGAAGCAAACAATCCTGCAACATTTTGTTTGAATCCTCCCCTGCCATCCGATAAGATAAGCGCAGCAGTAAAGCGAAGCGCAGAAGATAAAAATAAGCGCAGCAGTAAGACAAGCGCAAGCACACGCTCTGCGCTCCAGCCGGTTTTTTAAAGGGAGACGGGTTATCGTCAAGATCTGCATTCTGGCTTCGAGCAGCGCCGGCAACTCCGCGTTGATCTCAACCGGCCGTACCCGCATCCTGATTGATGCAGGCCTCAGCCGCCGGGAAATTTCGAAGCGTCTGGCCGCCATCGGTGAAGATATTTGCGCCCTCGATGCCATTGTCGTCACCCACGAGCATTACGATCACACCTGCGGATTGACCGCTCTGGTGCGGCGTTCTGAGCGCGCTTTGCCGGTTTACCTCACCCACGGTACCTCCGAATTTGTCGACTGGGGCGAAGCCAAGCCGGTTCTCGAAGTGTTCCAAGCCGGCTGCTCGTTCCCGATCGGAGATTTCGATATTTCCAGCTTCACCATTCCCCATGACGCTGTCGATCCGGTGGGCTTCACCCTGAGCGCTGAGGGCATCAAGATCGCCATCGCCACAGATCTCGGCTACATCACCGATTCGCTCCGCGTTCACCTGCGCGGCACGAACCTCCTTGTTCTTGAATCCAATCACGATCTGGAAATGCTACGCGTCGGCCCTTATCCGTGGTCTGTCAAACAGCGCGTCATGAGCCGCCGCGGCCATTTGTCGAACGAGGTCGCCGCCGAGTTCATTGAACACGACCTCGATACCTGCGTCTCCACACTGGTTCTCGGTCACATTAGTGAACACAATAATCACCCGGAACTGGTGCGCAGTCTCGCCCAAAAGGCCTTACGCGGACGAGAGCTGTTCACCCGGCTCTGCGTGGCCGAGCCCGGCATTCAATCCGAAGTCTTCAGCTATTGAAGTCTCGTCAGAAGAGTTTTTCACCGCGGTAGCAAGAATAGTATTCAATGATTCCACGCTACACCCGCCCGGAAATGGGCGCCATCTGGAGTGATCAGCACAAATATCAGTGCTGGCTCGAAGTAGAGCTCGCTGCCTCTGAAGCGCTCGCCGAATTGGGGAAGGCGCCCAAAGAAGCGGCCGCCGCCTTGCGCTCGTTCGCTACTTTCGAACTCGGCCGCATCGCAGAAATTGAGCGCGAAGTTCGTCACGATGTCATCGCCTTCACCACCGCCGTCGCCGAAGCCATGCAGCGCCGGGGCGAGGGTGAAGCCGCCCGCTGGCTGCACTACGGCCTTACTTCAAACGACGTGGTCGACACAGCCCAGGCGCTCCAAATCAAATCCGCCTCCGAACGCATCGCGGCCGGGCTCGCGGATCTTTCCGCCGCTCTCAAAGCGCGCGCGTTTGAGCATAAGCACAGCATCCAAATCGGCCGCACCCACGGCATTCACGCCGAACCCATCACTTTCGGTCTGAAACTCGCCATCTGGTGGGACGAAATCGAACGGCACCGCGCACGCTTTGCCGCTGCCGCCGAAGAAATCCGCGTCGGCAAACTCTCGGGCGCAGTCGGTACCTTCGCGCACATCACGCCCGAGGCGGAAGAAAAAATCTGCGCGCGGCTCGGCTTGAAGCCTGCTCCCATCTCTTCACAAGTCATCTCGCGCGATCTGCATGCGCACTACATTGCGACGCTCGCCGGCATTGCTTCGTCTCTGGATAAGATGGCGCTTGAGATACGGCATCTGCAACGAACTGAAGTGCGCGAGGCGGAAGAACCCTTCGCCGCCGGCCAAAAGGGATCCTCCGCCATGCCTCACAAACGCAATCCCATTGTGTGTGAACAGATCTGCGGCCTGGCGCGCGTGGTGCGATCGAATGCGCAAGCCGCTTTTGAGAACGTGGCCCTGTGGCATGAGCGCGACATCTCGCATTCCTCTGCTGAGCGCATCATTCTCCCCGATTCCACTGTCCTCATCGATTACCTGCTCGCCAAAACTACTTGGCTCATCTCAGGCCTGCGCGTCAACACGGCTCGCATGCGCAAGAATGTGGATCTCACCAATGGGCTGATCTTCTCCGGTCAACTGCTGCTCGACCTCGCGGCGGCAGGTATGTCGCGCGAAGACGCCTACCGTCTGGTTCAAACCAACGCCATGGAAGCGTGGGAGAACGAAGGCGATTTTCGTGCTGCCGTCTACGCCCACCCGCTCATCCAGCAGCACTTGCGGCCCGATCAACTCGACCTTGTCTTCTCACTCGATCGTCAATTGGGCAACGTCGACCACATCTTCAACAGAGTTTTCGGCGCCCCTTGAAAATTAGAGCCTCTTAGCGCCTTCGTCCGATCCGTTCTATCACCGCTTCGAACGCATCTAAGCTGTCTTTGAAAAAGTGATCTGCGGCTTCCACCCACTCGAGTGCCTTCGGTTCGGGCAGCGTCTCGTAAAATTCGGCGAAGTCCGCGCGCGGCGCAAACTCATCGTGGGTGCTTTGGACAAAGAATTTCGGCACGCGTACTTCGTACGCTGACTGAAGCTCGCGGAGGGTGGTGGGGAAACCCACTGCAATGACGCGGCGTATCGCCTCCTCCCGCGAAGTCAGCCGCAAGGCGACACGCGAACCAAACGAAAACCCAGCCGCCGTCAGCGGTAGACCGGGATAGCGCGTCCGCAGCTGATCCAGCACCGTGCGTGCATCCTCTGTTTCGCCGATTCCGTGCGCATACTCGCCTTCGCTCAAGTTCACGCCGCGGTAGTTGAAGCGCAGCACCACGCAGCCACTCTGGCGCAGTCCGCGGGCCAGCCGGTACACCACTTTGTTATGCATAGTGCCGCCTCCCTGCGGGTGAGGGTGGCACACCAGCGCCGCTTCCACGGCAGGCCCATTCTCCGGCTCCTCAAGCAGCGCCTCTAACTTCCCAGCCGGTCCGTTGAGGAGCAGGCTCTCCATGCGCCTGGCCATTAATTCGAGCGGAAGTTGATGAATTGTACGTCGATGCCGAAGTCTTTGCCTTTGAGCAGCGCAATCACCTGCTGCAGCGTGTCGCGATCCTTCCCGCTCACGCGCACCACATCGGCCTGAATGGTCGCCTGCACCTTCAGCTTGCTGTCCTTGATCATCCGTACCATGTCCTTCGCCTTCTCGCTGGGTATGCCCTGTTGCAGCGTGATCTCCTGCCGCACGCTTCCGGCCGATGCCGTCGTCATGCTGCTGTATTCCAGGCCTTTGAGCGGCACGTTCCGCTTCACCAGTTTCTGCCCCAGAATCTCCGTCACGGCCTTCAGCTTGGACTCATCTGAACTCGCCAGCAGTATCTTATGATCTTTCTCGTTCAGCTCTACTGACGACTTACTATCTTTCAGGTCATAACGGGTCAAAATCTCTTTGGAGGTCTGTTGCACGGCATTCAAGACTTCGGTGAGATCGATCTTAGAAGCAATATCAAAGGTATTTTCAGGCATGACTTACTAAAGGCGAATAAGCCTTTATCTCCGACCAGTGTAGAATGCAGCAGGTTTGGCCCGCTGCATCTAGCTCATGAAGGTCAGCGTTGCCGGTGCTAGAACAAGCTCAAACAACTACTCTCAGCAAGTAGCATTCCGATGTTCGTCGCGCCAAGGAATGAGCCCTCAGCTCCGCTCGGCTAACGCCAACAGCACGCGCTCAGTAAGCTCTTCAATCAGCGACGGCATGGCACTCTCGAGCGCCATGGTTACGGCCGCGCGTATCGTGTGGCGGTCGGGCCCCGTACTTCGCGAGGCATGGCCGTTCTTGCCCGCTGTCGCGCTCTGCTTCAGCAGTGTCTCAACCGCGCCCAGCAAAGCCGATGCCTCAAACGGCTTCCGCAGCACCACATCCGCCCCGGCGTTCTTGGCATCCTGCTCATCGAATTCATCCGCCGGACCGGCGGCGAAAATCACCGGCACGTGACGGTATTGCGCTTGCGAGCGCAAGTATCGGGCTAAGTCAAACCCGCTCTTGGTCGGCAGGTACACATCTGTGATTAACAGGTCCGGATTGACGTCACTCAACCGCCGCAACGCAATCGCGCCGTCGGTTACGCTAACCACTTCTATGCCTTGACTTGTAAGTATCTGCTCGGCAAGCCGTAGCGCTTGCGGACTATCGTCGGCAAGCAGAATCCGGCTCATTGGGGCGGCGTTTGACCGGTGGGCGGTTGCTGGGTTGCGTTAGCAGCTGCCGGTGTAGTCGCGTTGGACGTGCCAGGGGCGGTCTGCGTACCCTGCGTCGCCAGGCTTTGGTTCAGCTGACTTTGCCCTTGCTTGCTTTGGGCAGTGGTGGGCGGCTGATCTTGCACCTTCTTTTTCTTCTTATCCAGCTTAGCCTGCTTTTTCGCCTGCTCCTCGCGAAGCTTCTTTAGATCCTTATCGCGATTCGTCGGCAAAGGCTGCTGCACGGCGGGAGCGCTCGCTGCTTGTGCTGTTCCAGTGGTGCTGCGTGCGTCCGGATTCTTATCTAAGGCGCTATTGCTGCCGGCCGGCGTCGCGCTCACTTCCATTGAGCCGCTGCCTCCGCCGGCGCCGCTTCCCTCTTCCACGTTATTGACTACAGGAATGCTCCCGGGAATGGTCGCCTTCGGATCCGTCATGGTCGGCGCTCCCGATTTCGCCGCGTGGCTTAACTCGGGACTGCCGCGCAGCCAACCCGTCGAACGCGCCATCATGGCTGGGCGCTTGTAATTGGCCTGCTCGTATTTCGCGCGGTCCAAAGCCGCTTGGTCGACGGCAGGCACCGGCAGCTCCATGTCCTCCAGCCGCGTTTTCGCCTGCGCGGACCGGCTGCTGAGCGGGTACTCGCGAACTACCCGTGCAAACATGTCGCCCGCTTCCTTCCGGAAACGCGGGCCCATCTTGCTATACGAATCGCCCGCTTCATACAAGGACTCACCCGCCTTGCTATACAGCGGATACTGGTTCACCAGCGCGCTCAACCGGTTCGCGGCAGCCGGATTCATATCGCGCCGCCAGTAATAATCGCCCACCTTAAACTCGTGTTCCGCCAGGCTCTCCTGAATGTTGCGAACCAACTGCGCTGTCTGTGGCGCAAACTTGCTGTTCGGATATTGAACCAGCAACTGGCGGCACTCATCTTCGGCTCTTAGCGATTGGCTCCAATCCCGGTCACTCTTGTCCATCTGCTTGTAATGGATCTGACAAACGCGGTTCTGCGCCTGGGCCGTCTCTTCCATTTGCGGGTAGAACAGCTCAAAATCTTTGTATTCGGCCTCCGCTTGCGCCAGACCGTTGGCGCCCGCCTCGCGGTACCAGCTATCCGCCACCGCCAGCTTCGCCTTGGCCATGTACTCGCTCGATTCGTAGGTGTTCATCAAGGTCTGCAGCGAGATCCTCGCCACTTCATAGCGCCCATGCTCTATGTCCTTGATAGCTTGGTCGAAAAGAACCTTGTCCGGCTGCTGCGTGTTCTTCGTAATCGGCGTGTCGTACTTCTTGTGAATGCAGGACCCCAGCAAGCTCAGTGATAAAACAACCACCACTGCCATTGGACGCGGCAGTGCGCGTGCATTCAAAAACTCACCCCGTGGTAACAAGCGAAGGCTCATGTGATCTCTAAACCTGATCTCTAGATTTTGACTGACATCGCTTCTTCAGCGATGTGCTGCATCTCACGAACAGACGCGCCAGCGTCGGGACTGTTGAAGACGGACGAGCCCGCCACCACCCAATCTACGCCCGCTCTGGCTACGTCCGCAATGTTGTCGTGTCCCACTCCGCCATCGATTTCGATGAAAAAATTCAGCTGCCGGTCAGTTCGATAGCGCACCAGCTCCCGGACCTTGTGCAGAGCGTTGGGAATGAACTTCTGACCGCCATAGCCCGGGTTCACGCTCATCACTAATACGTAATCCGCAAAGTCCAAAACGTTGCGAAGCAGCATAGTGTCGGTGGCCGGATTGATCACCACACCCGCTCGCGCGCCATGATCCTGAATCATGTGCAGCGTCCGGTCCAAGTTGCGGCAAACCTCGTAATGCACGCTCACCGAGTCGGCGCCCGCCTTGATAAAGATGGGCGCGTAGGTGTCCGGGTCCTCAATCATCAAGTGATGATCCAGCTTCAACTTCGTCGAACGCCGTAACGCTTCCGTAATGGGGGTGCCCATCGTAAAGTTCGGCACAAAATGGCCGTCCATAATGTCGACGTGGAGCATCTGAACGCCGGCTTCTTCCACCCGGCAAACGTCGTCGCCTAACCGCATGAAGTCTGCCGCGAAGATAGATGGAACAATTTCTAGCACTAAACTACTTTTCCCAATCGCCTTGGGCGGCCCAGTCCGGCGAACGCGGCACATCCCCAAACGTTAACCGCAGTTCACACAACACTTTCCGCTCTTTGGGAACGCCATTATGGTATCACGCTAGTGCACGCCATGTCGCGGCATAAAAGCCATCTCCCGCCTCCCGTCCCGGTACTCTCCACATCTCCCCCTCGCACCGGAACTGTGGCCAAGCTAGTAAAGCTTCGCGTATCACTTCCTCGTTCTCTTCCCGTTCGAGCGAACAGGTTGCATACACCAGCTTTCCGCCGGGCGCCAGCAGCCGCAGAGCTTCCCCTAGCGTCGCCAGCTGCTTGATCCCGAGCCTGGCGAAATCTTGCTCTTGGACGCGCCACTTAATTTCCGGGTTGCGGCCAAGTGTCCCGGTACCGGAGCACGGCGCATCCACAAAAATGCGGTCGAAGCGCCGTCGAAACGGCAATGGACAAGTCGCGTCCAGCACCACGCGCGGGCAGACGTCCGGGATCTCTCGAATCCGCTTCGGGCTAACGTCGCATGCCACTGCCAATCCAAGCGGGATTTCGAGAGCCTGTAGTGTCTTGTTTCCTGGCGCTGCGCACAGGTCTAAGTACGTCTGACCAGGCCTCAAGTCGAGCAGCGGCACAATCGCTTGCGAGCTGATGTCGTGCAGCCGCATCCCGGACCTGCCTGGGACTAAAATTCCCGGCGACAAAAGCCGGAAACAACCCGCCACCTCCGTCGCTTCCACCGTCATGCCTTCCGGTGGCGCCGATCCGGGCCGCACGCGGATGTACGTCTCCGGCTCCGCCAGCGCCACACGGGCAATTCCGCGCGCTGCGTCCGCTCCAAAATGCTGTCCCCAGCGACGCAACATCCAGGCCGGACACGACAACTCTGTCTGTAGATCCGGCCATTTCACCGGATCGCGGTTTACCTTCCGCAACACCGCGTTGGTCAGTCCCACGGCCGCCCTTTTGTGCTGCTTTACCAGCTCCACGGCTTCATCGACCGCGGCATGCGCCGGAATCCGCTCCAGGTACCGAAGCTGAAATATGGCGCTCCGCAGCGCAATGCTGACCGCTAGGTCCAGGCCTTCCGCCTTACGACCCGAGTAGCGAAAGATAAGGTAATCGAGCTGCTGCTGATATCTCAGGCACCCGAATACAATCTGCGACGCCAGACCGGCATCGCGCCGCTCGAGTTTGGCGCTCCGCTCACGCAAAGCATCGGACGCATACCCGCCACCGGCTACGCTTTCGAGCACGTCGAAAGCAACCCGACGGGCCGGGGAGATTCGCTGCGTCAAACGGGCGTTCACAGGCATCCAACAATCACTCTAGCCATTGCGTACCAACAAATTAAGGCGAATTTCGCTGTTTACGAGTAGGTGAGCCTATGCTAGTATGCTAATAGCCTCTGGGCGGCACTTTCCTTCCGGTGCGCCTCGTACTTCCTGCGGAGCAAAAAACAACTAAATAATGAGCTTTACCGTTTTCCTCGGAAATCTCCCTACCTGGGTGGCCAAGGACGATATCAAGTCGTGGCTTGCCTCAGAAAACCTTGTCTTCGATGACATCAAAGTCATCCGAAATCCCGAAACCCAAGAGTCAAAGGGATTCGCTTTTATCGAAACGCCGAACGAAGAGGAGATGAAATCCATCATCCGCCGCTTTGATCGCGCCCCTCTAGAGGACCGGCTCTTGCGCGCCAATCAAGCGCAGCCGCCCAAGTCCGCCGCCGCCGGCAGACCACCTAGCAGGAACGCCACCACTGCCGATCGCAGTAAACGACCCGATATCGCTCCCCCTGGCGCCAATCCGCCGCAAATGCGGAGAGCTGCACCGACCGGCAACGCCGGCAATACCAACAACCGCCGCGCACCCAATTCTCAGGGCCGTCAAAGTGCCTTCGCCGAGGAGCTCGCTAAGGCGCTTTAAACGGCCTTCGCGTGCTCCTTCCCCTTTTAGCTTCCTCTTACTTACCCCATTTTTCCAAAATTCAAGTGATATACTTCGCAGCAATTGTTGCGGGCTTCATCTCTCTCGCCTAATTTACGCGAAAGCACATAAATACTCGCCTGGGGAGGCGATCGCTTGGACCCTTCTAGCTGGGATATTCTTCTTCTCCGGGCCGGCTTCACAGCCGGCATCGCCGCGCTCTGTGCGCTCATTCGACCATTTGGGCTATCTACCTTTGCAGGCGCCTTCGCCGGAGTTGCCGCCGGCGTTGTGCTTAACCTCATTGAGCTGCGAGTTCGTCGCGCTCAACTCACCTCCATCGTGGGCGCCTCTTTAGGCACTTTACTCGGCGGCGTACTCGGCCTCTTATTCGTCCTGCTGCTCAACCCTGTTCCTTTTTTCAACGATCGGACTGCTCAGTTCTTTCGCCTCGCTGCTCCTCTGTTCGGCGGCTTTCTCGGTCTTCTCGTCGGAACCTCCAAATCCGATCTCATCGATCCTACCGCCATTGGACTTTTTTCGAAAACAGATACAGCTTCTTCTTCTCTAAAGATCCTGGACACCAGCGTGATCATCGACGGCCGCATTGCCGACATTGCCGAATCCGGATTTGTCGATGGACGATTGATCGTGCCGCAATTCGTCCTTCACGAGTTGCAGCTGGTGGCCGATTCAGCCGACTCTGCCAAACGCAATCGTGGCCGCCGCGGTCTCGACATCGTTCAACGTCTTCAGAAAATGCCGCGCCTGCGCATCGAAGTCACCGGCGAAGATTTCCCCCGTGTACGTGAGGTCGATTTGAAGTTGATCGAACTCGCCAAAACTCGCCACGCCAAGATTGTCACCAACGATTTCAACCTGAACAAACTCGCCCAGGTACAAGGCGTGGACGTGTTGAATATCAATGAACTCGCCAACGCCCTCAAGCCCGTGGTTCTGCCCGGCGAAGCCATGCGCGTCTTCATCCTCAAGGAAGGCAAAGAATACAATCAAGGCGTCGCTTATCTGGATGACGGAACCATGGTGGTGGTCGACAACGCCCGCCGCCTCATTTCGAAGACCGTGGATATTACGGTCACCAGCGTGCTTCAAACCACCGCCGGCAAGATGATTTTCGGCAAATACGACGAGCGAGTGCAAGGCGCCCCGGAACCTCGCTCTGCCGCCGCTTCCGCAAGTACGTCGACGGCCTAGCGCGTTAGTGCTCACCCTGATCGGGGGCACCGTGTCGGTCAATGCGAAATCGGTTCGCATTCGTCTTCTCCCGTTGCGGTGACGTTCGCGAAGAGACCGCTTCCAACCGGGTCTTCTCCCGCTCGCATCGCATCCAACTCTTAAACCTGCACTCTTAAACCTGCACTCTTAAACCTGCAACGATGAAGGCCATATGGCTCTACTGATTCAGTACCTCAAGAAGCATTCGCGCCTGGTGTTTCTGGCGCTTCTGCTCGCGGCCGTCAACCAGATCTTTTCCTTGCTTGATCCCTATATCTTCCGCATCATCATCGACCGCTACGCGACAAAGTTTCACCAATACACCACTAGCCAATTCGTCCACGGCGTCACCCTCCTGCTAGGCGCTGCCGTTGGCGTGGCCTTCATTTCGCGTGTGGCCAAGAACTTTCAGGATTACTACGTCAACGTCGTCACGCAACGAACCGGTGCTGAGCTATATGCCGACGGCGTCGAGCGCTCGCTCTCCATGCCGTATGCGGTGTTTGAAGATCAGCGCAGCGGCGAAACTCTGGGCAAATTACAGAAGGTCCGGTCGGATGTCGAGCGTTTCATTACCGCCTTTGTGAACGTGTTGTTCACCTCCACAATCGGCGTGGTCTTTGTCACGGTCTATGCGTTGCGCGTAGATTGGGTGATCGCGCCTGCCTTCCTCGCTACCGTCCCCATCCTGGGAGTAATCAGCTCCGTTTTAAGCCGTCGAATCAAGCTGATTCAGAAGACGATCTTCGCCGAAACTGCCGCGCTCGCCGGTTCAACCACCGAATCGCTCCGCAACATTGAACTCGTCAAAACACTGGGATTGGCGCGCCAGGAAGTCAATCGCCTGAACGCGACCACCGGAAAGATTCTGAAGCTCGAACTCAAGAAAGTCCGCTACCTTCGCAGCCTTAGCTTCTTGCAAGGAACCGCGGTGAACCTGCTGCGAACCAGCATCCTGTTTTTGATGCTGTACCTCATCTTCACTCAGCGCATCACTGTCGGCCAGTTCTTCTCGCTCTTCATCTACTCGTTCTTCATCTTCGGCCCGCTGCAGGAACTCGGCAACATCATCAACATCTATCGCGAAACGGAAGCGTCGTTGAATAACTTGCAAGAGATTCTTCGCCTCCCCCCAGAGCTTAAACCGGTGAACGCTGCCGTACTAGGGAACCTCGAATCCCTCGGCTTCGAACAAGTGAGCTTCCAGCACCGCACCGCCAACCGGCCGGCCGTCTCGGACGTCACATTTCGCCTCTCCCGCGGGGAGACCGTGGCCTTTGTCGGACCGTCCGGGGCGGGCAAGACAACCCTGGTCAAGTTGCTCGTCGGCCTCTACCGTCCTGAAAGCGGTGTCATCCGGTACAACGGCATCGACGGCGAGCAAATTGATCCCGATGAACTACGTGCGCAAATCGGATTCGTCACGCAAGACACTCAGCTTTTCTCCGGCACCATTCGAGAGAATCTCCTCTTTGTCCGGCCGAATGCGACAGATGCGGAGTGCTTGGACGTCCTGCATCGTGCCGCGGCGGACTCCTTGCTTGCACGCGCCGACAAAGGCCTCGATACCCTCATCGGTGAAGGTGGCGTTAAAGTGTCGGGTGGCGAAAAACAGCGCCTCTCCATCGCACGTGCGCTCCTGCGAAAACCGCGCCTGCTGGTCTTCGACGAAGCCACTTCGTCCCTCGACTCCATTACGGAAGAAGAGATTACCCGTACCATCCGCGAAGTCGGAGAGCGCGCTGACGTCATGACCATCCTCATCGCCCATCGCCTTTCAACCGTGATGCACGCTGAGCGAATCTACGTGCTCGAGCGCGGCAACATCGTCGAACAAGGCACCCATGCGGAACTCGTGGCGGAGACCGGACTCTACTATGCCCTGTGGAGACAGCAGATTGGGGAGCGAGTGCTGGAGCCTTCGCCGGTTGCGGCTATCTAGGCATCGCGACCGCGTATTCTTTGAATGAGTACTTCCGTGCCCAAGGCTATTCAACCCTACGCCGCGCCCACGCACCGGCAAGACGCGCTCACCCCGGAGGTCATCGATCCGCGCATTGCCGATGTAGAAGCCCTCGCCCGCTGGCTCGATTATGCCTTTGAGCTGCCGGGCGGCTTCCGCTTTGGACTGGCCGGAATTGTCGGGCTCATTCCGGGCATCGGCGATGTGTTCGATGGACTGGTGTCGCTCTACATCGTCGTCCGCGCCCTTCAGCTCGGGATATCGCGTGTCGCCATCGCTCGCATGCTGGTGAATGTCGGTATAGAAGCGCTCGCCGGATCTGTTCCGTTTGTAGGCGATCTGTTCGATATCGCATTCAAGGCCAATCGCCGCAATTACGAGCTTCTAAAAAGCCACCTCTTACAGCCGCGGCGCCAAAGTGCGTACGATTGGCTTTTCTTGCTGTTAACCATTGCGCTCGTCATCGTTAGCATTCTGCTGCCGATCTTCGGCCTCATCGAAATCGCAAAACGCCTTTGAATTCGCTGTAGCCCAACGAGAAGCAACCCGTCCTCGAATGACATCTCTGTCATCCTCGTAATGTACATGCGCTTGCTTCGATCGACCTGGATGTGGATTAGCGGTACGGCGCTCGTTCTAGCTTGGGCGCCCGTAATGGCGGTCGTGACGCTGTTAGATCGAAAGCCAGGGCACTTACGGACGGCGCGTTGCCTTCGCCGTCTGGGGCGTCTGCTGGCCCGCATCAATCCCTGGCATGTTCAGATTTCCGGCTCTGAGAACATAGTGGCCAATCAGGTCTACGTCATCGTCAGTAATCATCAGTCGGTCGCGGACATCCCAGTCATCTCGCATCTGAAGCATGATACGAAGTGGCTCGCCAAGGCCGAGTTGTTCCGAATACCCGTTCTCGGTTGGATGCTTCGCATGGCTGGTGATATCGCGATCGAGCGTTCCAACCCACGGCAAGCTGCCAAGGCCCTACTGCAGTGCGCGCAATACCTGCGGCAGCGTTGCTCAGTCGTGTTCTTCCCTGAAGGGACGCGCTCCTCTAACGGCGAACTTCTGGAGTTTAGCGACGGTCCATTCCGGCTCGCGATCCGGGAGCAAGTGCCGATTCTTCCACTGGTCGTGCACGGCTCCGGGATGGCTCTGCCAAAAGGCTCGTCCATGATTGGCGGCACCGAAGACATCATTCTCCGAATCCTTAAGCCAATTTCTGTTGAGGGATGGACCGCCAAGCAGTCTTCAGGCTTGCGCGACGCGGTTCGCCAAAGCATAGCCGACGAGTTGGGACGATTGCGATCCGCAGTTCAACAGGTGTGAAACTGCACGCGTGAACTGAGGCGTCCAAATTACAGCCTGCCGAACTTTGCTACCGCCTCGCGGATGGATTTGTACTTCTCAATATAGGGATACATGCTGTGTTCGGTCTCATCCAGCTGCTGAGCTTTACGCAGAACTTCACCCGCTTTCTCCCTCGGCACGACAACCACGCCATCCATGTCCGCCACGATAATGTCGGCCGCGCGTACCGGCACACCCGCACACGTTACTGGTAAGTTCTTGCCGGTGACGCGATAATGATTCACCGTCGTAGAAGGAGCAATTCCCCGGCTAAACACCGGGAACTGTAGCTTTGTTACCTGTGGGGTGTCTCGCACCCCGCCATCTACAATCGCCCCGGCAAACCCTCGGTACTTCATGGCGGTACTCATCAAGCCGCCAAGTCCAGCGTAATCTAATCCGTTCTCCAGCACCATCACGTATACGGATCCAGCAGGAGCTTCGTCGATGGCGTCCATCATGCCCTGCAGTGCCTTTGAGCCTTCCGTGTGTTCTTCCTTTTGAAGGTAGACCGTCGTGGCGGGCCCGGCAAACTTCGTCGTGAATAGCGGCCGCATGTCATGGGACATGTACATCTTCTTGCCGTAAAGCAACTCCATAGCATCCGCCACGGAGGCCACTTCCACCTGGCGGAACCCTTCCATCATCCCGTCTTCGGCAGTGCCGGCCCGCAGGCGTTCCGGCAGCACTTTCAATATCAGCGGGACCGCCAGCAACGCCACAAGCGCAATTTCTTTTCGCATAGTTTGTTCAGCCGAACGCAACCCTTGCATTCGTGCACTCGGGCCTTCGTCGTGTACCAAATGCCTTCGCTATGGTACTCCTTCAACCACGCCAGTTTGAGATCTTGTGCATTGTCCCATCGAATGAAATAGAATTGGGAACCGGTTCTCAGTAAATTTAGAACCCTCTATTCGAAGGAGCTGCATTCCCCATGTTGAGAAGGCTAGTCGCAAATTTCTTATTCACCTTATGCCTCATCTACCCAACCGCGCACCTCTTCGGCCAGGTAACAAGCGGCACGATCCTAGGTAGCGTCCATGATCCTAGCGGAGCTGCCATGGGCGGCGTGCAGGTCACCATCACCGACACCGGCAAAGGAACCACAACGCAGTACGAAACGGATCAAGCGGGCGAATACAATGCGCCGTTCCTTATTCCCGGAACCTATAGTGTCAGCGTAACTAAGCAAGGCTTCAAGCGCGCGCTGTCAGACAACGTGATTGTGGACGTTGACCAGAAGGCTCGCGTTGACATCACTCTTCAAGTGGGGCAAGTAAGTCAAACACTCGAAGTGACCGCGGCAGCGCCACTCATTCGCTCAGAGAGCGCGGAACTGGGCGAAGTGGTCGCTAAGCGCCAGATAGAAGCTTTGCCGTTGAATGGCAGGAATTTCGCGCAGCTTGTGGATTTGGTTCCCGGCGTAACACCGGGGCAGCCCGGCGAGAACCTGTCGGGCTCGAGTTCCTTCAATCCTCGCGCCGCCTCCGACTTCAACGCGCTGGGAAGTCAGGCGAACACAAACGCCTGGCTGGTGGACGGCATTGATGACAACGAATGGACATTCAACACAGTGATGATCCAGCCCTCCGTGCAGTCCATCGCTGAGTTCAAGGTTCTAACTGGTACCTTCTCGGCCGAGTTTGGTCGCGGCGCCGGCGTGGTTTCTGTTTCCACACGCTCCGGTTCGAACGGCTATCACGGCGAATTATTTGAATACCTCAGGAATAGCTATCTCGATGCCCGCAACTACTTCAATCCCACCACACAGGTCCAGCCGCAATATAGACGTAACCAGTTCGGCGCCGCAGTGGGTGGACGGATCATCCGCGACAAGCTCTTCTTCTTTGCCGATTACTATGGCCAGCGCTCCTTGAAGGGCATTGTCAATTTGAATAGCGTTCCTACGGCCGCCGAGAGAACCGGCGATTTCAGTAAGTACACCAACAGCGCCGGCCAGCTAATCACTATTTACAATCCGTTCACGACCGCTACTGCAGGCGCCCAAACCACCCGAGTACCTTTCGCCAACAACATCATTCCGGCCCAGTACCTTAATCCCGTAGGCCTCAATCTTGCCAGTATCTATCCACTGCCCACGCGCCCAGGCAGCTTCAACAACTACACTTCATCGGCAAATCAGATCATTGACGACAACGGCGGGAACACCCGGCTCGATTATCGTCTGAACGACAAAGATTCCATGTTCTTCCGCTACAGCTTTGAAGAGTTCCTTCAAACGGCGCCCAATCCGCTCGTCGGTGGGCAGGGCACTTGCTGCCTCGCTACACCTTCCTTCGCGGCCAGCAGGTTCGATCTCGGCCCGCAGGTAGCGGGCGTTCAAAATACCACCCTCGCGGCACAAGGCGCGGCGTTTAATGAAACGCACCTCTTCAGTCCCACTCTGCTGAATGAGTATCGGATGGGCTACTCGCGTACCAACCCTTTCACATCTCAGTCCGACTTTGGCCACAACTCCGCCAGCTCCCTCGGCATTCAGGGCTTGAATGTGACGCAGTTTGCAACAGGTCTTCCCAACATTCAGATTGGCGGTTCATGCGGCGCAGAGTTTACGTGTCTTCAGGGAGGCGCCGCCTTCTTGCCTGCCAACCCGCGTCAGACCAACATCCAGTTTGAGGACACTATTTCTTGGACCAGGGGAAAACATCAACTCAAGTTCGGCTTCCGTTACGTTCGCGAACTCGCGTCCCCGTTCACCAACACCACCACGCGGGGCCAATTCACCTTCAACGACAATTTCACCAACAACCCCCAAGACCCATCCGGCAAAACAACTGGCCCCAATGGTTCGGGGCTCGCGGCGCTTCTGCTCGGTTACCCCAACAGCGGTAGCCGCAACTATTTGCAAACGCCCTATTACGTGACCAATGGTGAGTGGGCCGGCTTTGTCGAAGACGATTGGAAAGTAAACCAACGCCTAACGCTCAACCTCGGGCTTCGCTACGACGTATTTACACCCGACACGGAAATTCGCAATCGATTGGCAAACTTCAGTTTCAACACCCTGAGCTTGATCTACGCTGGGTCGAACGGTGTCGGCCCAAGCGCAGGCATACAGACACGCTATGGCAATCTGGGGCCGCGCATCGGATTTGCATACGACCTAACAGGCAAGGGGAAGACCGTAGTCCGCGGAGGATTTGGAATGTCTTATTTCCCTGATCCCTTTTCCGCTTCTAACGAGCTTGGCCAGCAGCCGCCATTCACCGTGTCCCAGACGTTCTCCGATAACACCAATCCGCTGGCAGCGGCCTACACCGTCCCTTGCACCACGGCAAACCCGGCCTCAGGTTGCTTGCCCGTCATCAGCAATCCATTTCCGCAAGGCGTCACCACTGTCCAACCCACCACCACTGCGCAATTAAATGCGTCCGCCCCCGCAGTCATCGGTCATGAGTTGCGAAATCCGACGCCGTACATGGAGTCTTGGAACATCGACATTGAGCGCCAGGTAACGGCTAGTGCCCTTGCCGAAATCACCTACGCCGGCAGCCGCGGCATTCACCTTACTTACTGCTACAACCCCAACGAAGTGGGGCTCGGTACGCCTGGCGTAAGCTCCGCACCCAGTCAACAAAGCCGTCGGCTTATTCAGCCACTGAATAATATTTCCACCTTCGTACAGTGCGATGAGCGCAACATGTCGAATTACCATAGCCTGCAAGCCAAGTTCACCAAGCGCTACTCGAACGGCCTGACATCTCTGCTGGCCTACACTTTCAGCCGGTCATTGGATTACGGCGGCTCTGCAGCCAGCGGCGGCGGTTCGGTTGGGAATCCGCAAACCGTCACGAATCTGAAAGCGGGCTATGGTCCATCCGGATTCGATCAGATGCACCGCTTTGTCGGCAGCGTAACGTATGAGCTGCCCTTCGGCCCCGGCAAACAATGGTTGAAGCGCGGCGTCTTATCTCAAGTGGTCGGCGGCTGGGAGCTCGACGGTATTGTCACTTTCGCCAGCGGCCTTCCTTTCACGGTCTATCTGAATAACGGCGTGAACTTTGGTGCGCCCAGTTGGCCGAACAGGATCGGCCCCGGCACTCTTTCGAATCCGCAACCGTCCCGCTGGTTCAACACGGCCGACTTCGTTGCGCCCCCACCCAACACTTACGGGAATTCTGCTCGAGGTGTCTTATACGGGCCGGCCACCGCCAACTGGGATCTTTCCACTCAGCGCAAGTTTAAGCTTCGCGAAAGCCTCAGCTTGAACATTCGGCTTGATGCCTTTAACGCCTTCAATACGCCCAATTTCGCCAACCCGAACGCAGCCATCGGTGCTGGCACGGCGGGACAAATCACCGGCACCATCCTCGACAATCGCGACCTGCAGGCGTCAGCGACCGTCGTGTTCTAAGCGCGCGGGATCAGATCTCAGATAGGGCGAAGTCTACACCTCGCCCTACTTACTTACCGTTTACCGTTTACGACCAGAGCCGGTCGTTGACGTGTAGTCCCTCCTCGTTCCACTGCGGTGTCGGCTCAAAGTAACCTGTGCCCGGCGCCAGATGCGCCTTCACCGCTTCCTCGTTCAGCGTTACACCCAATCCCGGTTGATCCGGCACAGTGATGAAACCTTGATTCACAATCGGCTTCTCAACACCTTCCACAAGATCGCCCCACCAGGGCACGTCCACGGAATGGTTTTCCATAGCTAGGAAATTAAACATCGCCGCGATCGCGTGAACCCCCGCCATGCAAGCGACCGGCGTTCCCGCAAAATGGACTGCGCAGCCGATTCCATGCTTCTCCGCAAGGTCGCCCACCTGCTTGGTAGCCAGAACACCGCCAACCGACCCCGGATCCGGGTGGAAGATATCCACCGCGTGACTCTCGGCCAGCTTCTCGAAGCCCTCCGGAAGGTAGATATCCTCACCCGTGGCCAGCGGAATGTCAACTTCACTCGAGATCTGCTTCAGTAGATCAGGCCAAAACCACGGCATCATATCTTCCAGCCACGACAGATTGTATGGCGTCAATCTCTTCCCCAGACGGATGCAGGAATTTACACCGATATGCCCGAAGTGGTCGGCTGAAAGCGGCACATCCATACCCACCTGCTCGCGAACCACCGACACATACTCCGCCATCAGGTCGCAACCCTTCTCAGTGATCTCAGTGCCTGTGAACGGGTGTGGAACCGGATCGCCGAACCGCAGCGTCCCTCCTCGCAAGGGACGCGTCAACGCCCCCGGCACGTTTTGGATCATGTCAACGCCCAGATCCATCTTCAGCCACGTAAATCCCTGGTCCATGCGAGCCTTCAAGCGCTGTCCATACACCTTGGGATCGTTCGATTCCGTCGTATCGCAGTAGCAGCGAACCTTGTCGCGATACTTACCCCCGATCATCTGATAGACAGGCACGTTGTATGCCTTGCCCGCAAGGTCCCACAACGCCATCTCGACTCCGCAAACTCCACCGGCTTGCCGCGATTCACCGCCGAATTGCTTGATCTTCCGGAAAACCTTTTCCACGTTGCATGGATTCTCGCCCAGCAGCCGGCCTTTCAACATCAGCGCGTACATGGCGCTCGATCCGTCGCGCACTTCCCCCAGGCCGTAGATCCCCTGATTCGTGTCGATGCGAATAAGCGGGCACGTCATGGGCGCATGTGCCACCGTCGCCACGCGCATGTCCGTGATCTTTAGTTCGGAAGGCTTCGAACGCGTATTTGTATTCTGCGGCAGTGCTTCTAGAACATCGTCCGCCCACAAAGCTCCTACCGAAAACAGACCCGCGGCTTTCAGGAATTTCCGCCGCGCCAGCGTGTTCCTCAACGTGCGATTCATTCGATTCTCCTCTTAGCGGCCCGCTTCTAAATGGGCCAGATGTTGCTTCTTGTACTCCTCGTATTGCTTCAGAAGCTCCGGGTCACGGGGCTTGGGGTAGATGTCGCTCGATTTGTATTTGCCCGTCTTCAGCATCATCTGGGTCCATTCGTCGTGAACGTGCAACTCGTCCGCGTTCGTGACAATCTCACTCACAAACTTCGGAGGAATAAAGTAAACTCCTTCGCCGTCACCGAAAACCACATCGCCCGGCAGCACGGTCGCTTCCTCAATGCGAATGGGCACATTTACACCTGTAAGCATGCAGTTGCTGATGGGCGTCGGATGAGCTCCGCGGATATAGACAGGCATCCCGATGGACAGAATGCTGTCCAGATCGCGCAGTGCCCCATTGATGACCATTCCTGAATGTGTGAAAGTGTTGATCGCGGTCGCCAGGTTGTCGCCCACGTAGGTGCCTCCCTCCTGCTTCCCATAAAGATCAACAACGATTGTGTCGCCATTTTGCAGGGAATCAATCACGCGCTGGTTCGCGTTGCGCTTCGGCCCGCTGCCTGTCGCTTTTGCTTCCGCAACCGACTGAACATCCTCGCGCAACGGCATGAATTGGGCAGTCACCGCTCTGCCTACCAGATGTTTCTCCGGATGTAAAATGCGCCAATCGCCGGAGAACTGGTTGTTGTAGTTGTGGCGCTGAAGAATCGTCCATACTTCTTCCGCGCTTACATTCTCCAGCTTCTTGAGTAATGCGTCCGGCACTTTCGGGCGCCCATCCGGAAAGCGCTCAAATGGATTATCTTTCGTGTATTCCATCATCTGCTCGCGCGTGAACTGAAATACCTGGGCTTGCGCGGCAGTGCACATCAAGGTTACGGCACAAAGGAATGCAAATCGTCTCATCGCAGCTACGAAGCATATCAAGAAGTCATGTCGCCAAGCGGGCACCCTACGCTGTTCAGCCCCACCACGTCTCGCCAGGAGCAAGGTGGGCGCGCGCCACATCTTCGTTGACTTCGATTCCATATCCCGGCTTGTCCTGAATTGTGAGATATCCGTTCTCCCATATCGGACCTTCATGCACTACCAGATCGGGCCACCGGTCAATCCAATTTGCAAGCTCATGGATTCGGAAATTGCGCATCGCTGAGGCCGCATGCGCCGCTTCGCCGCTGCTGCCGCTTTCGCGTAACGCGCGGGAAATAGTCGCTCAGCGAAAAAGAGATTCGCTGTTAGGGCACTGGCTGCTTGTAGAAATCGCCGGCGTGGCAAATCTTGCATGCCTGCCGTATATCACAGACGCGCATCCGGCCTACTGCGCCATGCCCGGTTTTCTCGTCGACACCCAGGATTCTGTGGACTTTTGATCAAGGCAATTCGTTAGAGTAAGCATAACCATGAATTGCCCGAACTGTGGATTAGCAAACTCCGATTCCGCCAAGTTTTGTTCCAATTGCGGCACCTCATTCGGCAGTGCTCCTTCCGGGCCGTCAACTTCCTACGGAAGCCACTCGCAGTACCAAGCTTCTCCGCCGCCCTACCAGGCGCCCGCGCCCTATCCCACACCCGGCGCGCTCCGCAGTGGAAATTCGCTTGCCAAAAACATCGGCATCGGATGCTTGATCCTGCTCGCCGTCTTTCTCTTCTTCGGTCTCTCGTGCACCAGGGCATGTCTGCGTCTGGGACATGGGCCATACATCCATCGCCGCTCTGCATACAAGTGGACCCACATACAATTTGAGAGTGGCACTCACCAACTCCAGAATCTATAAGGTAGCCGGCCTCAGCCTCCTAGGATTCTGTGCCTTATCCATCGGAGCCGATCGGGCAAACGTCGGTCCCGTCGCTTCCCAGCTCGCCGGTTTCTGTGGCGCGTTTCTAGGAGCACTGGCCGCGCCGCGGCGAAAACCTCCTGCTCCACTGCCGAAGGCCGCTGAGCCGACCATAGGATCAAACCCATGAAGCCCTAAGCCTTCCTTGACCGGTGTTCCGAGCGTGTACGCGAAACTGGTAAGAATGCTTTCCCTCTCAAAATAAGCATATTTACGCATAGCGCTCGAATCGATCAATCAATATTCTTAGAACCGGCAATCACCGAGCCTACTTTGCGTTGACCTTCTTATCAGGGAGCCATGAAAGACGAGTCGTGTTCAAGCGTTACGAAAACAGCACTCATTTCAGTTCTTTATGTAAGTTCTGCCACTGCCAACTTCACGGATGAGCAGCTGATTGACTTCCTGCGTTCCTGGCGCGATCACAACAGTGAGCGTCACATCACAGGGTTTCTGCTTTACGAGAAAGGTAATTTCATCCAGGTGCTCGAGGGACCGGAATCGGATACGAATCATCTCGTCGATAGCATTCAGAGTGATTCCCGCAATAAAGGAATGATCATTCTGTGGAGGAGAGCGATTACGGAAAGAGAGTTCAGCACCTGGTGTATGGGATTCCAAAAAGTCTCAGAGCTTACCCCTGAAGATCAGCGAACTTTCAGCTCTTTGTTGGAAGATGCAACTCAGGAAGAGAACTTCCGGAATCACCCAGGTTCCTCACACAAGATGCTTGCTCAGTTCAAGAGCGTTTGCTTGCGCGAATATCAATTGTAAGGTGCTCGCCCGGCTAGCGCTAAGAGAGCCCTACCAGCCAAGAAGTTTTTCAAAAAGTCCAGAATCCGGAACACGCTCATCCTCATCCACCTAGGGAGCCTTCGGGCAGAAAAGAGCAGCATTCATCAATGTCAGATCAGACCGCCGATCCCGAAAAGCAGGAAGTTCCAAAAGCAAAGGGTCCACACGATCCAAACGAGATCAATCCAAAGCTTGCTTCCGACATCCACTACTGGACCGCGGAGTTACATGTTACCGGCCAGCAGTTGCATGAGGCCATTCGTGTGCACGGTACTCACGTAAAAAAAATTCGCGAGGCTCTTAAGCACCACAAACCGTGATCAACTTCATGCAGTAAAACAGACTCGCAGCGGTTGCGTATCGAAGACGTTCACGCGCCGAGAAAATAAATACATTCCTAGCGCGCTCAATAACTTCCACCTCACTTCCGCCTCGTACCCACTCCGTCTCTTTGGCCCCCCGTGCTACGCTTCTGCCGGGCAGGAACGGTCACCCACCGTTCTTGCCCATCTTCATTGGGAGACAAACACACCATGACACCTCGTCAAGCCCGCAGAGAACGTCGCGAAGCCGAGCGCAAGGCCAAAAAAGCAGATATCAAACAGAACCTGCATCGCGCGCCGATGGCGCCTGAGACCGCGCTTCTCAGCGAGCCCAAAATGCAAACAATTGACCAGGCTGCTGCCACTCAGCCCCAGCATAATGAAGCCGCGTGCCCCGGCATCTCCACAAAAATCAAAGCGAAATCAACCGGTCCTCGAACAAGCGAGGGGAAATTCGTTTCGTCTCGCAATTCATTCAAACACGGCCTCGCCTCCGGCCAGGTTATCGTCCCGGGTGAGGATGGCGCTGCCTTCGAAAATCTTCTGAATGACCTCCTTCAGGAGCATCAGCCCGCCAACGTCACTGAGCAACTCCTCGTGAAGGAAATGGCCCAGTCCCACTGGCTCACCCAGCGTGCCCTACGCCTTCAAAACGAGTGCTTCACGGCTGAGGGCGTCGACGGCAACCGCCTCGCGCTCTTTCTCCGTTACCAAACCACCCACCAACGAGCATTCTTCAAAGCGTTATCCAACCTGCGCGCCCTGAAGAAAGACGCCGCTCGTGGGTTCGTTTCGCAGCCTCGTCCCCAAGCTCGCCAGTTCGTTCGGCAAAATCCTCCCGAACAGGACTTCGTTTCGCAAACAAACCCCAAAACGCCCGCTCTTCCCCAGTTCATCCCGCAAAACCCAACCCAATTTGCCTCCGGACTTGCTACTCAACCGTTAAAGCAGGCTGCCTAGCCGATCCCTAAGATCTTTGCGTGTGATCTTTGCGTGTGATCTCTGCGTGTGATCTCTGCGTGTGCGCAGAGGCTCTCGCGGTAGATCCAATAGCTCCACAGCGCCACTTCGCTACGCTGTAATCATCAGGCCATGTCGAACCCTTTCTCCAGGCGCACCTTCGGAAAAGCTCTAGGCGCTGCAGCCCTCATATCGCCCGCCAGCGCGGCGCCTTGGCAGTCCGGCTCCGGCAACCCGGACGCGCAGGGCAGCCCTCGTCCCGACTTCTACCAGTTTCCAAGCGGCTTCCGTTGGGGCTGCGCCACTGCTGCCTATCAGATAGAAGGTGCGGCGAAAGAGGACGGCAGAGGACCCTCCATTTGGGATACCTTCTCGCATACTCCCGGCAAGGTGTATCAAAATCAGACCGGCGATGTCGCCGACGATCATTATCACCTCTATAAGCAGGACGTTCAAATCCTCAAGAACCTTGGCGCCAAGATCTACCGCTTCTCCGTTTCTTGGACGCGCATCTTTCCCGAAGGGACCGGCAAGCCCAACCCCAAGGGCATGGATTTCTACAACCGGCTGGTCGACGAACTGGTCGCAAACGGCATCGACCCCTTTTGTACTCTCTTCCATTGGGACTTGCCGCAAACTCTGCAAGACCGCGTGGGCGGATGGCAGTCCAGCGACACCTCGCATGCCTTTGGCGATTACGCCGGTTATGTCGCCGGCCAACTCTCTGACCGTGTCGGCCACTTCTTCACCATGAATGAGTTCTCCTCCTTCATCGACATCGGTTATAAGGAAGGCCGCTTTGCCCCCGGTCTCCGCCTCCCGCCCGCACAACTCAATCAAGCCAGGCACAATGCCGTCTTAGGTCACGGCTTGGCCGTTCAAGCCATTCGCGCTAAAGCAAAGCCCGGAACCAAGGTAGGTTTCGCCGATAACTCCGGCAGCGGCATCCCAGTCATTGAGATGGAGCCCCACATCAAGGCAGCCGCCCAAGCCACGCGCTTCATGAACGCCCAGTACTTAACAGTCATTATGGAAGGCAAGTACATGGATGAATATCTCCAGGCCCAAGGAGCCAACGCGCCGAAATTCACTCCCGCAGACCTCAAAATTATCGGCAGTCCGCTCGATTTCGTCGGCATCAACCTGTATACGCCCACCTATGTCCGAGCTGCCGATACGCCCCTCGGCTTTGAGATTGTAAAAAACCCTGCTTCGTACCCGCACATGGCTTCTTCCTGGCTCTCCATCGGGCCCGAAGCTCTATACTGGGCGCCTCGCCACGTCGCTCAAATCTGGAACGTCAAGGAAATGTACATCACCGAAAACGGCACCTCGTCCCTCGACGTCCTCACGCCTGACGGCCAAGTCTACGACACCGATCGTGTTATGTTCCTGCGTAATTACCTGACGAGCCTGCATCGCGCCGTCGCTGAAGGCTTTCCCGTCCGCGGCTACTTTGTTTGGAGCCTGTTGGACAACTTCGAATGGGCCGACGGATACAACTTACGATTCGGGCTTTATTACGTCGACTACGCCACCCAGAAGAGATATCCCAAACTCAGCGCGATGTTCTATAAAGAAGTCATCCGCAGAAACGCGATTGTCTAAGGCCGTTGATGGAGACGGTCTCGGCCATCATACCGACGTGGAATCGGGCTGACTTACTGAAGTCCATCCTCGCCAATCTCGCTGCGCAAACTGTTCCCCCGGATCAGATAATCGTTGTCGATAACGGCAGCACCGATGCCACCCCCCTCGTTACGCGCCAGTGCTCTACTGATTCCGTGTTCCATCTGGTCTCGTTCCCGGAAAATCGCGGCTTCGCGGTCGCGGTCAATGAGGGCATCGCGCGCTCTACTGGCGATTGGATTCTCATCCTGAATAACGACGTCATACTCGAACCCGATTGGCTCGAGCGTCTGCTCCGACGCGCTATCGAAGAAAATGCTTCCTTCGCGGTAGGCAAGCTGCTGCGTCCCGGCCCGCTCAACGAAATCGATGGCAGCTGGGATCTAGTCTCCCGGGCTGCTTACGCTTGGCGCTGTGGCTATGGCAAGCGCGATGGCGTTGTATGGTCCACGCCACGGCGAATCGGGTTTGCGCCCATGACAGCCGCGCTCTTCCGTCGCAGTGTCTTCGAGCAAATCGGAGTTCTGGAAACCCGCTTCGAATCCTATTACGAAGACGTCGATTTTGGTGTCCGCTGTAAGTTGGCGGGAATCGAAGGCATTTACGAACCTTCCGCCGTCGCGCGGCACATGAGCAAGACCACGCTCGGGAAAAGCAGTGCCCGCGTCTACTTCCTCACTGCGCGTAACCAGGTTCTGATTCTTGCCAAATACTATTCGGCCGCAACGCTCCGCCGTTTCGCCTGGCCCATCCTCGCCGGCCAACTGCTCTCGCTCGGCGCCGCGGCCAGGCAGCGCAACTTCCTCGCCGCTCTGCGCGGTAAGTGGGCCGGGCTCCGTCAGTGGTCTTCTTTCAGATATCCTTCCGCCCCGACAAAACAAAATCGAAAGCAGGTCGAGTCGGCCTTCTCTGAAAGCGAGTCTGAGATCCACTCCCTCCAGCGGCAAGTTGGATTCGACATCTATTGGCGGCTCTATTTCAGCTTGGTGAGGTCTGCGTGATAGGTGGATCTGTCTCCGTCACAATCGTCACCTATAACAGCGCCCGTTTCATCTCTCAATGCCTCCAGTATGTTCTTGAGCAAGATCACCCTCAGCTTGATGTCATCGTCATCGACAATGCTTCTTCCGATGAGACAGCCGCGCTGCTGGTTCCCTGGAATGCTTTCGAAGGCCGGGTTCGCGTCGTTCATAACTCAACCAACACCGGCTTTGCCCAGGCTCAGAACCAAGCCATCAAGCTGTCTAGCTCCGATTGGATTCTCACGCTCAACCCCGACGTACGTCTCACCCGCGAATTCGTTACCATGATGATCGCCGCCGGCCAGGCAGAGTCCGACATCGGTAGCGTCGCCGGCAAACTGCTGGCTATGTCGCCGGATTTCGAAGTGCCGCCGGCCCCGGTCATCGATTCCACCGGAATTTATTTCACGCCTAATTTCAGACACTTCGATCGCGCCGGCAAACAGCCCGACACCGGCGCCTATGAACAATGTGAGTATGTGTTCGGAGTCACCGGAGCCGCGGCGCTCTACCGCCGCCGAATGATCGATAACGTCGCCGTGAATGGTGATTTCTTCGATCCCGACTTTTTTGCTTACCGCGAAGACGCCGATGTCGCCTGGAGAGCGCAACTGCTCGGTTGGAAATGTGTCTACACTCCCTGCGCTATCGCTTATCACGTCCGCACCGTGCTGCCTTCGGAGCGTTCTTCAGTGGCCTCGGTGCTCAACATGCATTCCGTCAAAAACCGCTTCCTGATGCGGATCAAAAATGCTACTCCGAAACTGTATTTGCGTTGTTTTTTGGCGGTCACGTTCCGCGACCTCGTCGTCATAGCGGCCTGCTTTCTGCTCGAATGGTCCTCTCTTGCTGCGTTCCCTATCGTCCTTCGTGCCTTCAAGCGCAAATGGGCCGAGCGAACCGTCATCATGCGGCGCCGCCGCTCCAGCGACCAGTACATCAACGCCTGGTTTTCCAATACACCTGTCAGCTATCCCGCTCCTAAAATCGCAGCCAAAACCTTGGCGTCCTTGGCTGCCAAGCGCTGATGCGCATCGCTCTACTTGGAACTCGCGGTATTCCGGCGCGTTATGGCGGGTTCGAGACTTTCGCGGAAGAAATCTCAGTTCGCCTCGTCGAGCGCGGTCACCACGTCACCGTGTATTGCCGCGACAATTCCGGCATTACAAACTATCGCGGCGTCCAACTCCGCTACTTGCCTACCATCCGCCACAAGTACTTCGATACGGTCGCTCACACCGCCATCTCCACTCTGCATCTCTTGCTCCAGCGATTCGACGTCGTGCTCTATTGCAATGCCGCCAACGCCATCTTGACCCTATGGCCCCGAGTCCTCGGCATGCCCACTGCTCTCAATGTCGACGGCCTCGAACGCCACCGCAAGAAGTGGAACCAGGCTGCCAAAACCTGGTATCTCATGTCGGAATGGATGGCGACCTGGTGCTGCTCCGCTGTCGTCACCGACGCCGATAAAATCCGCGAATATTACAGCGAGCGATACGGAAAAGAATCCACCTTCATTCCATATGGCGCTGAGGTCGGAAAGGTGAAAGAGCACGACGCCTTAGAGGCGCTTGGCCTTGAGCCCGGCAAATATGTCTTGTACGTCAGCCGCCTGGAGCCCGAAAACAATGCGCTCTTGGTCCGCCGTGCATTTGAAAAGGTGGACACCGGCTTCAAACTCGCCCTCATTGGGGATGCCCCTTACGCGCCCGACTATATACGTCAAGTGAAAGAGACCCGCGACCCGCGCGTCGTCATCCCCGGCGCCATTTACGGCGAAGCCTATCGGCAGTTGCAATCTCATTGTGCCGTCTACGTCCAGGCAACAGAAGTCGGGGGCACACATCCTGCCCTCATTGAAGCCATGGGCCGCGGCGCTCTGGTGCTTTACCTGAATACTCCGGAAAGTGCCGAAGCCGCCGGCGACGCTGCCGTCCCCTTTGAGCTTGCGCCTAATGGATCCGCCGAGGATGATCTTGTCAGAAAACTGCAGTGGGCGGTTGACGTCTCAAAAGAAGAACGCGCCTCCTGGGGCTGCCGCGCCATGCGCAGAATTGAGAAGCTTTACAGTTGGAATGCAGTCACGGACAAGTATGAGGAGCTTTTCCGCCAGCTTGTCACACGCCGGCTTGTCACACCCTCATGAGTTCCGAACTCTCCAACCATCAGGCGTTGCCATATAGATCATGGGTCGAAGTCTCGCGTCCTCAAATCGCCGCCAACTTCCAGGCCATTAAAAAGTTCGTCGGCCACGGCGTGGAGGTAATGCCGGTGGTGAAGGCCGATGCCTACCGCCACGGCGCTATCGAAGTCTCGCGCACCTTACAGGCGGAGGGCGCGCACTGGCTCGCCGTCAGCAACACGGATGAGGGTGTCGCCTTGCGCGATGCCGGAATCACCGCCCGTGTCCTCGTCATGGCAGATTTCCTGCCGTTCACGCGCGAAGCGGCCATCGCTCACGGTCTCACGCCGGTCATTCACTCGCTCGCTGACATTGCCGAGTTCGATCGCTTAGCGGCCATGTGCGGCCGGCAATGTCGTTATCACTTGAAAATCGACACCGGAATGGGCCGCCTCGGCGTGCGTTCCCCTCCCGCCGCCATTGCCCAAGCCATCCTCGCCGCCCCGCACGTGCAACTCGAAGGCCTGATGACCCATTTTGCATCGGCATCGAACTACCAATCACCGCAAACCGACGACCAGATGCAAGAGTTCAATCAGGTTATCGAAGCTCTCGCTCGCGCCGGAATCCATCCGCCTCTGGTCCATCTGTCGAGCACCAATCCCATTGCGTATGCCCGAAGGGAGGCCTGGCGATCCATGATCCGCCCGGGCCACTCCATTTACGGATATATTTCACCCGCACGCGGACATGCCCAGCCCAGCCTTCTCGAAGTCAAACCCGCGCTTACCTGGCGTGCCACCGTGCTCTCAGTCAAAGAGGTTCCCGCCGGATGCCTGATCGGCTATGGCGGCATGTTTCGCACCGCTCATGCCACCCGTGTTGCTGTCCTCGCCGCCGGTTACGCCGATGGCATTCCTCACCGGCTCGGCAACCGCGGCAGCGTCATCGTGAACGGTAGACTCTCACCCATCATCGGCGCCGTTTCCATGGATCTCACTACCGTTGATGTCACCCAATCGCCTGAAACCCGGGTGGGAGACGCGGTCACGCTGCTCGGCTCCGAAGGCGATGTCACTGTCGATGCACAGCAAATCGCCAGATGGGCCGGAACTATCTCCTATAGCGTCTTGTGCGGAATCCATGCTCGCGTAAAGCGCCTCTACGTTTAGCTCGCCGGGCAAGCTTGTTAAAATCGGGAACATTCGACGGGATGTTTCCGTCTGGCAAGAGGGCAGGGGGATTTTCGTCGTTTTGAAGAAAAAGTGGAAAATCATCATTCTATTCAGCTTGCTGCTCCTGATTGCGGGCGGAGTGATTGCCAGCGTCAAGATCAGTCAGCGCGGAGTAGTCGTCGTCCAGACGGGCAAAGTCGGCCGCATGGATCTTACCGCCTTGGTCACTGCGTCCGGTGAAGTGAAGCCGAGAAACTACATCAACATCGGCGCCAACACCCAGGGCCCCGCGCCCATCGCCGCTATTTATGTCAAGGAAGGCGACCACGTGCACAAGGGCCAGGTGCTCGCCCGTCTCGCCTCTGTTCAGGCAGCGGCCGCTCTTACCGCACAACGTGCCGTGCTGAACTCCTCCCTCGCCGATTCGACAGCGGGCGAAGCGGGCGTAAAATCCGCGGACGATGCCATCGCAGTAGCTTTATCCCAGGTTGCTCACGATAAAGCCGACGCGGAACAGAAAGCTCTGGATCTGAAGCGCAGCCAGGAGTTATTTAATTCAAAGCTGATTGCCTCTCAGGATTTCGAAAGCAAAAAGGTGGCTTACGATCTTGCTCTCGCCACTTTAGATTCTTCCAGAAAAAGAGTGTCACAAGCCCAGTCGCAGCGCGCCCAAACTGCCGCGCAACTCGCCTCCGCGCAAACCAGGGTCGCTCAACAACGAGCTATGCTGGCCAGCTCCAGCAACGTTCTGGAGCAGTACAATGCCATAGCTCCTCTCGACGGAGTGGTGACAAACTTGCCGGTTCGCGCCGGTGAGACTGTTGTACCAGGCCTTCAGAACTCGGCCGCCTCCACCATCATGACCATCGCCGACATGTCCATCATCACGGCGGAGGTAAACGTGGACGAAACCGACATTGTCAGCGTCAAGATGAATCAGACCGCCGATGTCACCATTGATGCCATCACCAATCAGACGTTCAAGGGGAAGGTGATAGAAATCGGCGACACTGCCATCGTTCGCTCCACCGGTGTCGCGGCCTCGCAAAGCCAAACCTCCAGCCAGGAGGCTAAGGACTTTAAAGTAGTCATCGCGCTCGACATTCCAGAGAAGCTGGTTCGGCCTGGTCTCTCCTGCACCGCCAAGATCGTCACCGCCACCCGCTCGCGAGCCCTGATCATCCCGCTACAAGCGCTCACCATTCGACAAAAAGGCCAGTTGCAAACCACTAAGCCGGGACAAAAACCTGAGTTGGACCCTGCCGCGCAGAAGGCCGCCCGCGAGGAGTTGCAAGGCGTCTTTGTGGTCAACAGCGGTAAAGCCCAATTCCGCGAAGTGAAGACCGGCATTACCGGATCGACGGATATTGAAGTTGTGAGTGGCCTGAAAGAGGGTGATCAGATCGTTACGGGCAGCTATCAAATGATCCGCACCCTACGCAACGACGCTAGAGTGAAGGTCGACAATAAAGCGCCCGTTGTGTCCAGCGGCATCGCGACTTAATTCATGGCAACTCTGGGAACCGCGGTTCAAGAGCTCACTCCTCAACAGCGGGAGGAACTGGGCGAGCAGCTTAAGCGCGAAGGCATCGTCATCCGTACCTACGATCTCTGGAAGACCTACATCATGGGCGATCAGGAGATTCACGCTGTCTCGGGGGTTGATATTCAGATTCGCCGTGGCGAATACGTCGCCATCATGGGGCCCTCGGGTTCCGGTAAGTCGACTCTGATGAACCTGATCGGTTGCCTCGACACTCCCACCAAGGGTCTCTATTATCTCAACGGTAAGCTCGCCAGCGACATGGAAGATGACGAACTGGCGCGCATCCGGAATAAGGAAATTGGCTTCGTTTTTCAAACCTTCAACCTGTTGGCTCGCGCCTCTGCCCTGCACAACGTGGAGTTACCGCTTATTTACGCCGGTATCTCTTCTCAAGAGCGGATCGTGCGCGCTCGGGAAACCCTCCGGGCTGTCGACCTGGAACAGCGCATGCACCACAAGCCCAATGAACTCAGCGGCGGCCAAAGACAGCGAGTAGCCATTGCGCGCGCGTTGGTAAATCGTCCTTCCATTTTGCTCGCCGACGAGCCTACCGGCGCGCTAGACACGCAAACGGGCAAAGAAATCATGGCCCTATTCGAGCGCTTATATCAGGAAGGCAATACCATCGTTCTGGTCACGCATGAACCGGATATAGCCATGCATGCCCACCGGATTATACACATTAGAGACGGCAAAGTGGAGCGGGACGAGGAAGTTCGACGCGCGTAGCTTCCTTATAAAAGAAGTAGTAGGCGGAATAAGGGTCCTATATTCGCGTTAAATGTCTGGGCTTAGCCAGTCGATGTTATGTTTATACGTGGAGAAAGATACAGGCTGCTAAGCGGCTGGAATTTTACTCCTGATTTTCCGCCCGGATGCAATCGACCTCTGCAGAACTAGCGTCATCGCCTACGTCGGCGCCCGCATCGACCGTTCAAGAGAACTCTGCCAAGGACCTTACGGTCAGCGAGCCTCTGCGCATCATGATGGCGGAAGACAACCCCATCAACCAGCGCGTGGGCAAACTCATCTTGCAAAGAGCGGGCTTCAATATCGATTTGGTTGGCGACGGCAACGAAGCGCTTGAGGCGCACAGGGCCAATCCCTACGACTTGATTCTCATGGATTGCCAGATGCCGTCCATGGACGGATTCGAGGCCAGCCGGCAGATTCGGTCGCTTAAGCAGCAGCCGCAGCCAGTCATCATTGCCGTCACCGCCAACGCCCTGGTCGGCGAACGTGAGCGCTGTTTGAAGGCCGGCATGGACGATTATCTATCGAAGCCATTCCAGGCCGAACAGCTGGTTGCCGTGGTGAAGAAGTGGTCCGCCATCCGGCGCGGCGCTTAGCGCCGCCAGAGTAACAGCAGCGCGAACAAAATAATCCACAGGAAATCAAGATAGTGCCAGAAGAGCGAGATGCCGGTGGCTGCGGCGCGCGTGGTCATCTGGTACTTCGGACCGCTGGCTGGCGTCCGCGTTCGCACCAGTAAATACGTCAGCCCGCCCAGACCGAGCAGGATGTGCAGGCCGTGAAGTCCGCTGAAAAGGAAAACAAACCAGGAGTGAGTGTTTTGCGCCAGCACTACACCGGAATGAAGCACTTGGAACCAAGCCGTCAGCTGCCCTATCAGAAACAGAACTCCTAGGCCGGTTGCCCAGGCGGTGAGCTGGAAAAAACGGTGTTGATTTTGATGGGCGAGATCGCGGCGCGCCACTTCCAACAGCCCGCTGCTGGCCAGCAGGATGAGGGTCGACGCCCACAGTACGGGCGGGACGCGGAGGTGACCCCAGTAAAGCGCCGCCTGGGAGCGGATGAGGAAGACAGCAATCATGGCGCCGAACGTCATGGTGACCGTGGCGAGCACCACGATAACTGTCAGCAGCGACATCGAATTGAGTTCACGTTCCCGTGTGGTGGCGGCTTGTGTTACGGATTGCACTTCACCTTCTATAATGCTGTACTCGGGTGTGGTATCCGCGCCGAACGCGGCGATGAAGATACCACTGCTACGCGTTAGGGGCTTGGGCCAAGTCTAACCGCGCTTGCGCCTGCTCCATTGAGCGCAACCCGGCCTGCGACTCAGCCGTGTCGCGGGCATCGTGCAGCTTGCGGGTCGCCTCGTCCAACTGCTGGCGAGCCTTGTTGGCATCCACGTCTTGCGCCGCTTCGGCATGGTCCGCCAGCACCCGAACGTGATTGTCGAAAACCTCGACGAAACCGCCGTCAATGACGAGCGCATGCTGGCCACCGCTACCGCCGCTGTATGTCAGCACTCCAGGCTTCAGCGCGCTCAACAATGGCGCATGGCCGACGAGTATGCCCATGTAACCGTTCTTTCCGGGCACTTGGGCTTCAGTTACCTGTTCGTCCACAAACAAGCGTTCGGGGGTCGCCACCTGCAGTTGAAACGTATCGGCCATCGCGCTTCGCTACTTGTTCATCTTTCCGGCAGCTTCAATCACGTCGTCTATGCTGCCTTGCAGATAGAAAGCCTGCTCGGGCAAGTTGTCATGCTTGCCCTCCACCACTTCCTTGAAGCTGCGCAAGGTATCTTCCAGCTTCACGTACTTGCCGGGGCGTCCGGTGAATTGCTCGGCTACGTGGAAGGGTTGGGAAAGGAAGCGCTGAATGCGGCGTGCCCGGTTGACAACTTGCTTGTCTTCGTCGCCCAACTCGTCAATGCCGAGAATCGCGATGATGTCCTGCAGATCTTTGTAGCGCTGAAGCGTCTGCTTCACCCGCTGCGCGATGTCATAGTGCTCCTGCCCCAGAATGATGGGATCAAGGATGCGCGACGTGGATGCTAATGGATCGACGGCTGGGTAAATGCCAAGCTCCGAGATAGCGCGCGATAGGTTTGTGGTGGCGTCCAAATGAGCAAATGCCGTGGCGGGCGCCGGATCCGTGTAATCGTCAGCCGGCACATAGATGGCCTGGACAGAAGTGATGGAACCGCGCTTGGTGGACGTAATGCGCTCCTGCAGATCACCCATTTCGGTCGCCAGGTTAGGTTGGTATCCGACAGCCGACGGCATGCGCCCCAGCAACGCGGAAACTTCCGAACCGGCTTGAGTAAAGCGGAAAATGTTGTCGATGAAAAGCAGTACGTCCTGGCCTTCTTCGTCACGGAAATACTCAGCCACGGTCAGGCCCGTCAAACCAACGCGCAGGCGTGCCCCGGGCGGCTCGGTCATTTGCCCGTAGACAAGCGCCACTTTGGACTTCCGCCAGTCGTGCGGGTCAACGATACCGGACTCTTGCATCTCAAGCCAGAGGTCATTGCCTTCACGGGTGCGCTCACCCACACCGGTGAAGACCGACACGCCGCCGTGCTTTAAGGCGATGTTGTGAATGAGTTCCTGGATGATGACAGTCTTGCCGACACCGGCGCCCCCGAACAGGCCGATCTTGCCGCCGCGCACATAGGGCTCAAGAAGGTCGATGACTTTGATGCCCGTCTCGAACATCTCGAGTTCTGTCGCCTGTTCATCGAAGAGCGGCGCTTGACGGTGAATGGGCGACCTCTCCTCGGTTTGGATGGGGCCCATGTTGTCGACCGGCTCGCCCAGGACGTTCATAATACGGCCCAGCGTTTCTTTGCCCACCGGGACACTAATAGGACCGCCAGTATCGTAAGCCTTCATTCCCCGGACCAGCCCGTCGGTCGGCTCCATCGCGATAGTACGCACGCGGCCTTCGCCGATATGCTGCGCTACCTCCGCGGTGATGTCGATCTTGGTGGGCACGTCAAACCCTTCGCTGGTGACATGAATGGCGTTGTAGATCCTCGGTATGTGTCCCTCGGCGAACTCAATCTCAATGGTGGGACCCGCCACCTGTACGACATGGCCTTCTGCTACACCCTCTGTTGCCATAAACAATCTCCTACCCGGCGGCTGACGCGCCGCTTACAATTTCGATAATCTCGCGTGTGATGCTGGCCTGCCGCACCCGGTTCATATTCAAAGTCAGTTCCTGGATCACGTCGCCGGCGTTTGAGCTGGCGGTCTCCATAGCCGTCATGCGCGCGGCGTGCTCGGCCGACACCGATTCGAGCATGGCGCGATAGATCGACATCTCCACATAGCGCGGAAGCAATTCTCCCAGAAGCTCCGCAGGCGGCTGTTCGTAGATGTAATCAATCCGGTCGCCGCTCTGAGGCACTTCCACCGGCAGAATTCTCTTGATCGCGAGCGTAGGCGCCATCACGCTTTTAAACTCGTTGACAGCAATGTAGACCGCGTCCACTTCCGCATTGTTGTAAAGCTCGATCATCTTGGCCGCGATCTCCGCGCCCTGCTCATAAGTCGGGCGCTCGATGATGCCGATGTGCTCGCCGGTTGCGGTGAAATTGCGCTTGCGGAAGTAGTCGCGCGACTTCCGGCCGATGGTTTCGACGCGGATATCAGCGCCCCGATGATCGTCAACGAAGCGCTGCACCATGCGGAACAGATTGGCGTTGAATGCTCCTGCTAAGCCTCGGTCGCTGCCGACGACAATCAGCTGAATGCGTTTCTCTTCGCGGACCTGAAGAAGCTTCAGCTCAGCCATCTCCTGATTTCCAGCGGCCGCCGCGGCTACGTTCGACAGTACACGGCCCATCATCTCCGCATAAGGACGCGACGCGACGGCTCGCTCCTGAGCACGGCGCAACTTCGCGGCCGAGACCATCTTCATGGCCTTGGTGATCTGCTGCGTGTTCTTGACGCTGCGTATGCGGCGCCGGATGTCGATAAGACTGGGCATTCCTTAAGCTTTGTTTTGCCCCGGCTTTGCCCCGCCGGCGCCATTCTGATTGGCAGCGCCTTTGCCCTGGTCTTCAGGCTTCTTTTCCTGTTTGCCCTGGAAGCGCCCTTTGAACTCTTTCAGCGCGTCCGTGAGCCGGCCCTTCACGTCATCATCGATCTGCTTCTTTTCGCGGATGGCGCTTAGCACTTCGGGCTTGCTGTTATCCAGAAACTGATACAGCTCAGCCTCGAAGCGGCGAACGTCTTCAACCGCGACGTCGTCGAGAAAGCCGTTATTTCCGGCAAAGATAATGGCGACCTGCTTCTCGACAGGAATCGGCGAGTACGGCCCTTGCTTCAGCACTTCAACCCAGCGCTTACCGCGATTCAGCTGGTCTTGTGATGCTTTGTCGAGATCGGAACCGAATTGCGCAAAGGCTTCAAGGTTTCGGTATTGCGCAAGATCAAGCCGCAGCGTTCCCGCGACAGAACGCATGGCCTTGATCTGCGCGGCTCCACCGACTCGGCTTACTGAAAGGCCGACGTTGATGGCGGGACGGATATCCGAGTTGAATAGATCGCCTTCGAGGTAGATCTGCCCATCAGTGATGGAAATGACGTTGGTTGGAATGTATGCCGATACGTCGCCCGCTTGCGTTTCAATGAACGGGAGAGCAGTGAGTGAACCGCCGCCTTTTTCATCCGACAGCTTCGAGGCGCGCTCCAGCAGGCGGCTGTGCAAGTAGAAGACGTCGCCCGGGAACGCCTCGCGACCAGGCGGACGGCGCAGCAGCAGCGAAATCTCCCGATACGCCGCGGCGTGCTTCGAGAGATCGTCGTAGACACAGAGTGCGTGGCGGCTAGAATCACGGAAGTACTCGCCAATGGAGCAGCCGGCGTACGGAGCGATGTACTGCATGGGAGCAGGATCGGAGGCGGTCGCGGCAACGACAATGCTGTATTCCATGGCGCCGTGCTGTTCGAGCGCTTTCACCACCTGGGCAACAGTCGATCGCTTCTGGCCGATGGCGATGTAGATACAGATTACGTCCTGACCCTTTTGGTTGATGATCGTGTCGAGTGCAACGGTGGTCTTGCCGGTCTGGCGATCGCCGATGATGAGCTCGCGTTGACCGCGGCCAATGGGCACCATGGCGTCGATGGCTTTAATGCCGGTTTGAAGCGGCTGCTTGACAGGTTGGCGGTCTACTACGCCGGGAGCTAAGCGTTCGAGGGGGTTCAGCTGTGTAGTAGCGATGGGACCTTTGCCGTCGATCGGCTGACCAAGTGCATTGACGACGCGGCCCACCATGGCTTCGCCAACTGGAATGGACATGATGCGGCCGGTGCGTTTGACCTGATCGCCTTCTTTGATATCTGTGTAATCGCCCAGAAGAACGCAGCCGACCTGATCTTCTTCCAGGTTCAGCGCGATGCCGACAGTCTCCGGCGAGAACTCCACTAGCTCCCCTGCCATGACGTTTTCAAGGCCGTACAGGCGAGCGATGCCATCACCTACGCTGATGACTGTTCCCGTTTCCGAAACGTTCTCCACCGCATCGAAGTTTTCGATCTGGGACAGAAGTACACGCGAGATTTCATCTGCTCTGATCTGAGCCATAGGTTTCCTTCAGAATTCCTCTAATGAGATGCCGCCAGGCGCTGGCGCATGTTCTCTAATTTGCCGCGCACGGTGGCGTCGTACTCTTTAGACGCAACGCGCGCTCGCACTCCCGCCAACAGAGCGGGATCGACTTCGTAATGTGCGCGGATGAATTTGCCTAACTTCGTACCGAGAGCGCGCTCAATCTGCTGCTTCTGCGCGGCGCTCAATTCTTTAGCCGATGCTATGTCTGCCGGAACCCACCCCAGCCGTTGGTCAACTACCAGCTCAAATTCCCGGCGCATAGCGGCAAGCTCTTTGGTCCGGCGATGCGAAACCACTAACAACAGGAAGTTACGGATGATACGGTGAAGCCCCAACTCATCTGCAAGCTGCGAGATGACCGCTTGTTTGCGAGTCTTCAAAACAGCGGGAGAGAGCATCGCGCGTTCCAGCTGTTTGGAGGAAGAAAGCAGCGACTCGGCAGCGCGCAACTGATCGACAGCATCCGGCGGCCGTAGCCCGGAGTTCGCGCCGAACACAGCGTCCGCTAAGGCACGCGCGTAATGGGGGGCGAGAGCTTCGGGCACTAGTTCTTGCCTCGGTCTACTAGATCAACGAAGTCGTGCATCAGGTCGCCGGGTTCCCCAGCTGCAAACCGCTCCCGCAAGCGCCGCTCAGCGAGTTCGAGAGCCAGCTTAGACGTGTGTTGTCGAATCCGCAGGGCGCCTTCCGTACGTAAGGCATCCTGTTCCGCTTCCACATTGCGGCGAATGTGCTCGCGTTCGGCGTCCGTCTCGCGCAGGATGCGCTGGTGCTCGCGCTCCATTTCAACGTTGGCCTGGTCCTCCAGCTTCTTCTTCTCAGCCGCCAGATTGGCCATTTTCTTGTCTATCTCGGAATAGCGGAAATCGGCCTCGATCTTCAGTCCAGTGGCGTCCTTGATGGCTTTCTGAATATCTGCGGAACGTGCATTGAAGAACGCCGGTGCGTACTTCCAAAGACCCCAGCCCAGCGCAGCGGCAAAGAGAAGGGTATTGAGGACTTTCCACCGCGTCACGGCATCGAGGACAGCTGTTTGCTGGTCGGACAACTCCTGAGCAAATACAGATGGAGCGCAAAGAATGCTGAGCAACGCTGCGCAGAACGCCAGCAATAGCACCTTGCGAACCGGAACAATGGCTTCTTTCCGCACTATGCCGCTCTCCGTCTTAGCAGTGAGTTCACGATCTGCTGTCCTAGCGCTTCGACCTTCGCGTCCAACTCCGATTGGGTTTTCTCGACTTCTAGCGCGATCTGCCGCTTGGCTTCGGCGTTCTGGCGATCGGCTTCGGCGCGTGCCTCCGCGACTTGGCGTGCTTGTTCTTCAGACCATTCGCGGCGCTTGGCTTCATGCTTCTGGTGCAGGTCGGCGCGCGCCAGCTGCAGGGCGTATTCCCACTCAGCACTTCGCTTGTCGGCCGCCTCAAACGCGCGCTGGGCTAAGTCCCGGACGCCCTCAGTTGCCTTCCGCCGCTCTTCCAAGATCTTCGCTAACGGGCGGAACAGAACGGCCTTCAAATAAAAGGTCAAAAAGATGAAGAACAGTACGGTGGGTATGGACCTGATGAGGAGATCGCCGAGCGCGTGTAATGTATCGTCCATCTATAACTTTTCTACTTGGAAAGAAGAGTATGGCGCCGAATTCGAAGGGCTTGAGGCGCACTACGACGGGCGGACTTTTCTCTACTCAGTTTACGCTAACATACGAGATTTTCACGGGTTACTGTAGCACGAAGGCGACCGCGGACCAGCGCGTTTGGCGTCGAGCGCGTGTATCATACGCGTGTATCATAAACGTACTTCGGCGCAATGTTCTCCTCTCTTCTACACGGCTGGCGCTCCTGGAAGTCTGCACCTGCCTTAGGGCTGCTGGCGGTGGCGGCACTCGCGATTGGGATCGGCTCGACAACGGCGATTTACACGGTAGTGCACGGCGTGATGTTGAAGCCGCTGCCGTATGCGAATCCTGAGCGATACTTTTTCGTCTTTGGCGCCTGGCGGCCACACGTGGAGCAGCGCACGGTTTTCTCATACCCGGATTACTTGGATTATGTACCGCGGCTTCGGACATTGGATGCTTTCGGTGTCTACACGGAGGGCGACTTCAACGTCACCGTCGATCGCCAATTAATGCATGTCGTCGGAACGGAGGCGTCGGCTGGCCTGATGCGCTCGCTTGGCGTCCCCCTCGCGATGGGACGGTGGTTCGAAGACCGCGACAAAGAGAAGAACGGCTTACCAGGAGCGGTAATCTCTATGGGTCTTTGGCGCCGCTCCGGTTCGAACCCAAACATTGTAGGTAGGGGCCTGACCATGAATGGTGAGCAATTCACTATCACCGGCGTGACTCCAGGCTGGTTTCGTTTTCCGGTGGACGAGGCACTAAATGAGATCTGGGTGCCTCCCAGTGGCAAAGGCCGGCGAATGGATCACTATCTGCGAGCCATTGCGAAACTGAAGCCGGGAACCACGCGCCAGCAAGCCACTGAAGACCTGAATCGTATTCAAGCACTGCTCCACAAGCAGTATCCGGATCAGATCGAAGCGGACTTCGTTTACCTCAGTCCAGTGCTCGACTTCGTGCTCGAAGGGGTTCGTCCCAGTCTGCTTCTGCTGCTGGGAGCTGCCGTCGCGCTGCTCTTCATTACCTGCGCCAACGTAGCTAGTTTGTTATTGGCGCGGGCAGTCGGGAGAGCGCGTGAAACGGCCACGCTCGTTGCCTTGGGAGCAACGGGCCGGCAGCTCGGGTTTCAATACTTCTGGGAGGGATTAGGTGTCTCCTGCGCTGGTGCGGGCTGTGCTATCAATCGCGGCGCAAGAGATTCCGCGAGCCGATCAGATCACTTTCGACTGGCCGATTCTCTTATTCACGCTGACAGTGGCGATAGGCTGCGCCGTGTTCTTCAGCCTGTCTCCTTTGTGGCAGGCACATCAGGCGCCGCCTAACGCAGTTTTATCAGAAGGAACTCGGGCTTCGGCGGGATCCGGCAGCAGAAAGCTGCTACGGGTGTTCGTGGTTGCGGAAATAGCGCTCGCATTCGGACTTCTCGCGGTGGGTGGGATAGCTTTCGAACATCTCGCTGCCCTGTTACGCGTTCAGCCAGGTTTTGACCCCACCAATCTCCTGGTGATGAACATCTTTGCCCCGAACGCCAGATATCCGAACGACAAGGCGCTCGTCAACTACGAATCAGCACTGGGCGAGAGTATCCGGCGCGTCCCGGGTGTAGAGAACGCTGGTTTCACGAGTCTGATGCCGATCATCAACTCGGGCAGCAACAGCTTTGTTTATGTAGAAGGCAGGCCTAAACCGGAAGCCGGGCATGGTGTACTTATCGAAAACCGAGAGGTGAGCCCGGAATACTTCCAGACGATGAGGATTCCGCTGCTGAGGGGGCGATTCCTCACTCAAAGCGATAAGCAGGGCGCCGTCATGCCTATGCTTATCAACCAGACGCTGTCGAAGTTGTACTGGCCGCATCAGGATCCGGTCAACGCCTTTGTGACCGTGTTGGGTTTTCCACCCGGCTGGCGGTTTCAGATCGTAGGCGTTGTGGGGGATGTCCACAACGGGAAGGCCGGGCTGGCTGATCCTACGTTGCCGGAATTTTACCTTTCCTTCCGGGAAGAGGTCACAGGCCATATGTCTTGGGCAGTGCGCTCATCCATCGATTCAATGACGCTGGTTCCACAGCTTCGCCGGGCTGTTTTAGCTGTCGACCCAGAGCAGCCGATATTTGACGTTCGAACCATGAGCACGGTGATCCAGACGTCGCTTGTGAACCAGCGCCTGGAATCCTTGATGGTGGGCTTCTTTGCCGTGTCCGCATTGCTGTTGTCCATTCTGGGCGTTTACGGCGTGGTCGCTTACTCGGTGAGGCAACGTTTGAGCGAGATGGGTACGCGCTTAGCGCTGGGCGCCGAACCGGGCGATTTGATTCGGCTGGTGCTGCGCGGGGGATTGAGTATGTCGGCGATGGGAATCGGAATAGGGGTCGCTTTGCTGTTGTTACTTGTGCGTGTCAGTGAGCATAGTAGCCTCGCCATTGGTCCACCCACGCTCAGCGCTTTCCTGATGCCGATGCTAATCATTACGACGTGTACGTTACTGGCCTGCGGGGTTCCTGCCTGGCGCGCCAGTACCTTATCGCCCATGGTGGCCATTCGCAGCGATCTTCACCCGAGCTTGGCGCGGCTGCGTGTCAGCTTTCGGGACCTGACCGGGCGCGTGTCGGCACTGCTCACGGATGAACCGCAGCCGCTGACAGCAGGGGCGGAACTGCTGGCCGCGCTGGCGGACGCAAGCCGCAATGCGGAGTCGTTTGCCGAGGCGATTCAGATTGCTCTCAAAACAATACGCGATGACGTGGGGGCGTCCGCGGCGACTTTGCTGACGCAGCCGGCGCCCGATCAACCGTATCGTTCGATTGCGACAACTCTTGAAAGCGGCATAAGCGACGCCACTCTTCCGCCCGATGCGCTGTTAGTCAGGCGTCTGCGGAATTATTCATCAGCGCTGCCGTTTTCGCCTGCCGATCTGGCGGCTCTGCGGCAGTGGGCTCGCGAACATGCTCCCGAACACCTTGCGGAAATCGAGACTCTGGAAACACTGGACGCGGCGCTGGCCGTTCCGGTGCTGTCGAAGACGCAAATGGCGGGCATTCTTCTATTGGGAAATTCGGTGGGGAGGTCAGAATTCACCTCCGCTGAGCGACGCGCCCTTCGTAATGCGGCGGCGCAACTTGCCCTGATGCTGGACAACGCCCGGCTCACGGACCGGATTGTGCAGCAGGAAAGATTGACGCGCGATTTAGAACTTGCGGGCGAAGTGCAGAAGCGTCTATTCCCCGAAAAGTCGCCTGAGTCGGCCGCGGTTCAACTGATCGGGATCAGCATACCGGCGCGCGGGGTGGGTGGTGATTATTACGACTTCCTCGAGCTGGGAAACAAGCAGATCGGAATTGCTCTTGCGGATGTGGCGGGGAAAGGAATTGCGGCCGCACTCGTCATGTCGGTCGTGCAGGCGTCTTTGCGAAGCTTGGCGGATCAGAACGGATCTTCGCTTGCTCAACTCGCGAGTAAGATGAACCGGCTGCTGCATCGCTCGACTGGCGTGAACAGCTATGCGACTTTCTTCTACGCGCAATTCGACGAAGACCGGAGGCAACTGCGCTACGTGAATGCGGGTCATAACCCGCCATTCTTGCTGCGCCGTGTTGCGAACGCTCCGATTGAAGAGCTTGCGACAGGCGGAATCATCATCGGTATGTTTGCGCAATCGAACTACGAAGAGGCGGCGCTCGATTTGGCATCGGGCGACGTGCTGATGCTCTTCAGCGATGGCGTAAGCGAAGCGAATAATCCGAACGAGGATGAGTTCGGGGAAGAGCGCCTGAAAGACCTGCTTCGTCGCACGGCTGACCTGCCGGTTAAGGAAATGGCGGCGCAAATTCTTCAGGAGTTGAAGGATTGGATGGCGGATGCGGCGCAATTTGACGATTTGACGTTTGTTCTGATGAAAGTGGCGTAGCGGGCGAGTAGGCCGGACCGCGCGCGGCGCTCTCTTTCAGCATTCGTTGCATCTTGCGGATTCCATCCGCCAGTTCAGCCGGCGTGTGCAGTTTCAGTACCGTGCCCTTGCAGGCATTGGTGAGGTAATGGACGGTGTCCGGGAAGTCACCACCCGGATACGCGAAATATTCGAAGTAAAAAAAGTGCGGAGTTGTTCCTTCTAACTTCAGCATCTCTGGCGGGACTTTCCGGTCGATGCGGGTGCGAGGCCCAAGGAAGATCACAGCATCGACGGGTGGCGCGGCGGCAGCTTCTTCATTGACCAATTTCGCGAGCAGTTCCGACCACCCTTGCTGATTCTGAATGGCGCGGTAGGAAACTTTGGCGAGTTCGAGCCGGCGCAATGCTGCGGCAAGGAGCGAAAAATCAGAGCGATGGAAATCGTTCTGCCTGAATATTTCCTGCTGCTGATCTAGATTGAAGGCCACCACTCGCACGGACGAGTAAGACAAGTCTCCGAGCAGGGAGGAAAGAGACTGTAGCAGAAAAGCTCTGTCCCAGGCCCGCATAGCGAGCGCCCGAGGAAAGATAGGGGCAGCGTCGAGCAGCACAGTTAAGCGCAGGCCGTTGGGCGCTCCCATACTCTTCTGGTTATCGCGCGGCGAGAGGAGCATGGCGGAACCGGCGGTATTCGGCTGCATCGTCAGGCTGGCTTGCTTCTCTTTGCGATGCGCGAGCGCGGCGACGGTCCAAGACTTTACGAAAGCGCGTCGCTGGTGATCAATTACGAGCAGCTCTACACGATAGGCGCCTTCACCCAGGGCGAAGGCGCCGCTCAGCTCCGCTTCGTCGGAGAACCGCTTAAGATTCACATGGCTTCGGATGGCAGCCGGTATGGCTGGAACCCCAAAACTTTCTCCGAGCAGGACGGATTTGCCGCCTTCGGGCGTAATCCGGACAAACGTGTACAGCGTGTTTGCTTCGCCTGCGAATTGGCGGAGCGGGCAGAGGAGGGTGTAACCAGCTTCGAAGCGAAACGCGAAATCGAGGAAAGGTTTGAACACCTGCACTCGACAGCTCAGCGCGTCACCGCTTTCGGGTTGGGAGAATAAGTGCTCTACGAATGCCCGGTCGCCGTTCGCTAGCGGTAGCTGCGCAAACGCCGGCACAGCAAGCAAGGCGATCAGACCTGAGCGTAAAGCTTTGCACATGCCGGGCACCTATTAAGTAGCTACATTCTATATCTGTTGAAAGGAGGTCAGCGGCTATTAGGGCGCCCAAAACGAGGAAAGAAGACGCCAGTTCAATATCGCAGTCCGGGACTCGTACGTCCTTGGGGCGGGGGAAATTGGGCCTGGGCTCATTATTACTGCCCGTTGCAATCCTCTATTTATGTGGGAAACTGTAGGGAGGTAAACTTTTTGAAATATTCCTTTACTCGTCCTCAGGCGCTTCTCAGCGCCGTACGTTAGTCCGGCATGTATCCACCCAGAAGCTTCCCGCCACGTCGGCCCAAAATTCGAGAGAACGTTAACGAAGCCATCCGAGTAAGAGAAGTACGCGCAGTATTCCCCGACGGATCGGTCGAGATTATGGCCACGCCGGCTGCGGTGCGCAAAGCGCAGGAGATGGGGCTTGACCTTATCCTGATAGCACCCACGGCTGAGCCGCCCGTTGCCAAAGCGATGGACTACGGGCAGTGGCAATACGAACAGAAGAAGAAGCAGCACGAAGCCAAGAAGAAGCAGCACATCATCCAGGTGAAAGAGCTGAAGTTCCGGCCTAACACGGATGACCACGACTACGACTTCAAGAAGGCCCACGCCATCCGCTTTCTGAAAGATGGCAACCGCGTGAAGGCGGTGGTGCAGTTCCGCGGACGCGAGATTGCGCACACGGACCTGGGCCGTAAGCTGCTGCTGCGCTTCGCCGAAGACTTGGCCGGAGTGGGTGCGGTTGAAGGCCAGCCGCGTTTAGAGGGCCGCAACGCCCATGTTCTGATCAGTCCGGTAAAGGCCACGACTCCGCCGAAGGAAAAGAAAGAGCAGGGTCCTCCAGACGCTGCCGGCACCCATAGCTAAGCGGCTTGGGTTTGTCGGCGCATTAATCCGAATAGAACAGATATTTGCGCCACTGATCGTCGCTGCGCCCCAGCAAGCGCATGAGGTGGCGGCTGGTGTGGAGGCTGAAGGGCCGCGGGGGACGTAGCAGCTTCAGCCCTGCCTCTTCAGGGGTGCGGCTACCTTTCCTGTTATTGCAGGGATGGCAGCACGCCACCAGGTTCTCCCACGCGGTTTCGCCTGCGCGCGACCTAGGAATGACATGGTCGAGCGTCATCTCTCCGGAAGGCAGCGTCTTGTGACAGTACTGACAGGTGTAGCGATCCCGCATCAGGATGTTCTTGCGTGAAAGAGCGCGCGTCTGGTGAGGGATTCTGCGGTATTCAAGCAAGCGGATGACGGAAGGGACACTCAATACGCGCTTGGCCGAATGGATGTGCGCGGGAGCAACCTCTTCGGCAGACGCTACCCCCTTCAGGATGAGCACCAGCGCTCTACGCGCCGCACAGATATTGATCGGCTCGTAGCTGGCGTTCAGTACCAGAACCGGTCTATGAAGTCGATCCATACTAGCCATCGGACACGCTCCTAAGTCGTCTTTGCCCTTCCGTCACATCAATCCCACCCTGACGTACAGTGCTTTACCGGGCAGCTGTGCGGGGGGCGAAGGATTCAGCTCCATACTTCTCCGGTCTACTCGCGCCAGCGTTGCCGCTGTGACGTGCGCCGCCCCGGCAGTCTTGAGGATGGCAGCAGCGCTACGTAGCGTGGCGCCGGTGGTGAATACATCATCTACTAATAGGACGCGTTTGCCACGAAGCTGCTCTGGTTTTCTGATGCAGAAGGAGTCCTTCAGGTTTTCCCGGCGCTCAGCCTCGGTCAATCCGGCTTGCGATATGGTGTAGCGGCGGCGCCCCAGATTTGAGGAAAGCTTCAGTCCATAGCGCTTGGCAATTGGTTGCGCCAGCAGATGGGCTTGGTTAAAACCGCGCTCCCACTGTTTGCGCCAGTGCATGGGCATAGCTATTACCGTGTCGAAGGCCTGATCTAGGGGGATAGCCCGCATGACAAATCGGCTGAGGGGGGAAGCGAGGCTCTCAATCTTTCCGTATTTGAAGAGATGGATCTGCTTGCGGAGTGAACCTTCATAACTGCCGAAAGAATAAGCCGAATCGAAGTTCACCAACATCTCGCGGCAAACGGTACATAGGCCATGCTCATCAAGCGCGTAAGCATTCACAAACGGGGTGCGGCACGCCAGGCAAAAAAACTCCGCTTGCAGCGGCTGGGGGGAAAATAGGCAGGAAGAACAGACTGGTATCCGCGATATGGTCGTTAACGGTTCATCACAGATTCGGCACTCGTCCGGAAAGACAAGGTTGAAGAGGCGTGCAGAAACCTTGGTAAAAGCCGTGAACGGTGCTTGCGCCGAACGGCCAAGTTGAGGTATGACAGAGCGAGTCGAGAGACTAGGGAAGACGCACCCCCGATAAAACCGGAGTATACAACATACGTAAGCCAAGTAAGGAAATCAGGAAGAAAGTTGCCGGAAATCGACAGGCCGGTTTTTACCAACGGGAATAAGTTATGAACGCTTTGAGAGTTCTTCTAATCGGTACTGATACGGCGGAATCGGAACACATTTGTTCCGTGCTGTCAGAGGCAAATCACGCCGTGGTTCCGGTGCCGAGCTTTGACGAGGCTTCGGAAGCGCTGCTGATACAAAAGTTCGACGCGGTGCTGATTACGCCGGCCCTGTCAGCAGACGGCGTGAAGGATTTCACCGCGCAATTGCGGCAAGCGGAAAAGAACCAGCGCAATGCGGCTAGAACTCCGGTGTTGTCGGTGTTGCCGGGCAACTCTCAGACGGGCGCGCCGGGCATGAACGGCTCCGTAGATGCTTACCTTCCGGGGCGCTTCGAGCCGGCCGCTTTCGCGCAGACAGTTGACAATCTGGCGCAGGCGGTTGCGCAGTCGAACGATCCAGTGAACAGCAGCGCCGCTGTTGCCGAACTGCCGGTCTTCAACGTGGCAGATTTCGAGGAGCAGGTGGCTTACGATCGAGAGCTGATGGTCGAGATCATCGATCTATTTCTGGAGGAGCGTGCGCACGACGTCGCTGAGATGACGGAATCGCTCGCGGCCGGAGATTTGGAGCAACTCATGCGTGCGGCGCATACCATCAAGGGGTCGCTGGGAAGTTTGCATGCCAATCTGGCGCGCTATCGCTCGCAGGAATTGGAGACGGCTGCGAAAAGCGGAAACCGGCAAGCGTGTGTTTCATTGCTAGGCGCTTTGGAGCAGGATCTCAACGATCTGGAGCCCCAGCTTCTGTCGTTGCGTGCGTCCGCTCACGGTTCCATTTGATAGCCAGATAACTTGATAGCCAGATAACCGGTAGCTGTTACACTGAGGTTGCTCCAAAATCAACCTATATGAGCCACGATACGCCGATGGAAATCGTCTGCGCTCACAGCCCCGACTCTGATGATGCGTTCATGTTCTACGGCCTTGCTACAAGAAAAGTACGTTCACGCCTGGTGACGTTCAGGCACGTTCTCGAAGACATTGAATCTCTGAATCGGAAAGCAACCGAAGGCCTGTATGAACTAACCGCGATCTCCTATCATGCCTACCCGTATGTGGCGGACAAATATGTCCTGATGTCGAGTGGATCGAGCGTGGGCGATGGCTATGGGCCTATCGTGGTTAGTTCACGGCAAATGCGCCCGGAAGAGTTGAAGGGGAAACGGATCGCCATTCCCGGCACCATGACCACCGCCTTTCTCGCGCTGAAGCTTTTTGAGCCCGAGTTCGAGCATGTGGTGGCCCCCTTTGATGAAATTCTGGAGCGCGTGCGTAATCACGAGGTGGACGCCGGCCTGATCATTCACGAAGGCCAATTGACCTATGGCCACGGCGGACTGCATAACGTAATGGACCTGGGCAAGTGGTTCAAGGCCAAATATCAGCTGCCGCTTCCTCTTGGCGCTAACGCCATGCGACGGAATCTGCCGCCCGATGTGCAGGCTGAGTGCTCGAAGCTGGTGCGCGAGAGCATTCAGTATTCACTGGAGCATAGGGAAGAAGCGCTCAATTATGCCATGCAGTTTGCGCGTGATTTAGACCCGGCGCTGGCGGAACAGTTCATTGGGATGTATGTGAATCACAACACGATCGATGGCGGAGACGTGGTGCCTCGGGCGGCGCAGAAGCTGCTCGACTTAGGTTACGAAGCCGGCCTGATTCCGCATAAAATAACGGTTGAAGTTGTTCGTTAGGCCAGCTAACTTCACAGTATGTTCTTGCGCACCCGCCAACTGGTGACGTGTGGATTATTAGCGTCCGCGTTTCTGGTTGCCCAAAGTGAAGATAAGTTCGATTTGAAGCAACGCATCTCCCGCATTCGCGATTTAGGAAAGCGCGACAACAGCGCGATCCCGGCGCTCTCGCAGTATCTCAACGATCCGGACCGCGATATACGGATGGAAGCGGTGAAAGCGATTGTCAAGGTCGGCACGGAAGCGAGTCTAACGCCACTTGCCACTGCGACTCATGATCGCGATCCGGAGGTGGAGATTCGAGCTACCGATGGGCTTACCAACTACTATGTCCCCGGTTATGTGCTGAAGGGCGGGCTGACGGGTTCTCCTTCGCGCGGGATGCGGCAGATGAAGTCGTTCTTTGCGTCGCGCAACGATCAGATCATCGATCCGGATATCACCATTCGTCAGGACGTCGGGGAAGCGATCGGGGCCGAGATAAGCAGCGGCGCCAGTGTGGATGCGCGTTCGAACGCAGCCCGTACAGCCGGTATTTTGCGCGACCGGCCTGCGGTGCCCGCTCTGGAGCAAGCGCTGCATGCCAAAGAAAGTCAGTTCATTTTGGAGTGCTTGGTGGCGTTGCAAAAGATACGCGATTTGTCTGCCGGTCCGGCGGCTGGTTCCGCGACACATGATCTGGATGAGCGCGTTCAGGCCACAGCGCTCGAGACGGTTGGGGTTCTGCATAGCCTGCCTTCCGCTCCCGACGTACGCACTGTGCTTGCCGATCCACGGAACATCAGAATCCGCCGGGCTGCGTTAGAAGCTCTGGCGATGCTCGCGATTCCTGGTGACCGGCCCACCTTCCGGCAATACCTGGGCGATCAGGACGTGGAGTTGCGCGCCTCGGCACTGGAAGGCTTGGGGCGCATTCGTGAGCCGGAAGATTTCCCCGCCATTCAGGACGCGTACAACGACAAAGATGCGGATTGGAAGGTGCACTTAGCAGCGGCTTTCGCGTTGGTGAATGAAGGCAAGGTGGATACTTCAGAGTACAGTCCGCTGCTTTACCTGATGGAGAATCTGGACCTGAAAGGCCGTTCGGCCGTAGCGTCGGCGTATCTGAATGAGCTTTCCAGGCGAGACGAAGTCCGTACGGCTTTGTTTCCGCTGGTGGCGCAAGCCACAAAAGATCAGAAGATCGCTCTATGTTCGATCTTCGCAGGGAGTCGCAGCAACGACGTTACGCCTGTGCTTAACACGCTAGCAAAAGACATTGATCCCGACGTAGCGTTCGCCGCGTCGAAGGCGCTGCGGATCTCGCAAGCTCGTACCGCATCTTGAATCGTCGCCTATAAATGCAAAACCCCGGCAACGGAAGCTGCCGGGGTCGCGGAAATGCGCTCTGAAGGATTACTTTGCTTTCTTCTGCTTTTGCTGACCGACGCGAACTTTGAATTGTTGCTGTTTCGCTTCCTGGTAGGCCTTGTGATCGTGACGCGCGACGGCATCGGCCAGGTAAGTGTCCGCAGCCATCTCCTTTGGAAGGACTGCCATAACAGTAAAACTCTCGTTGCAAGTCGGGCAAAAGGGCCGAAAACGTTTTACGTTCGGAATTGCCATATAATTTAAAGTTTAACACGCTGTACCGTCGTGTGCTATTTCTGCTGAAGTCGCGGAGACTGGATGGGTCTCGTCCAGATCTGGGGGCGCGAAAAGCCGACGAAGGGGAAAGGCGGACGGGAGGCAAAAAAGTCGAAGGGGGCGGTAAACTCCGAGAAGGGCAAGATCAATCTGCCTCCGCCCACATTTGCCACATTTGCCCTCCACATTTGCCCGGGTACACGCCGATGGACCCCAATTATCCATCTACGCCATCAGCCAACGTCGCGAACATCACTGCCGGATACAACGCGCAGCAGAACGGTGCTCTATGCCACAAGTAGGGAACGATCTTGGACGGACTAACCGCATTTCGATCGCCCGGTGTGCAAGGTATGCGCTCTGGCTGATCGCTTTAGGAACTTGCGTCCTGATGTTCGGGTGCCGAGATGACGGAACAACCATTTGGGCGAAAGAGGTTCGTTCTCCTGACGGCCATTGGCTTGCTACGGCTGCTACCAAGCAGTGGAGCGGACCAGGAAACGCCTATGTTGCAACAAGCGTTTACCTCAAAGGGACAGATAGCTCACAGCCGCCAACAGAGGTTTTGGGCTTCTCTAACGACTCTGCCTATCCGTCTGGGGTAACGAATGTGACCATGGAATGGGTCACACCAAAGCACCTGAACGTGGCGTATGGAAGCCACGCGACGCTCGACTTCCAAGCTATCAAATGCGCAGGTATCGACATCTCCGTGAGTGAACCACCTACCGCTTCACAAAACGCAGCGCATCCCTAGCCCGCAAATCTCACACAGAAGTGGCAAAAGGCCGAGCTTCATGGGATAACCGAGTTTCCAAACAACAGTTAGAGCCCCGGAGAGGTCGGCCTTCGCTATGACAGAGTGTAACCAATCGAGTTTCGGATTTGAAGCGTGCGGGAAGCGGGAAGTTCTGGCTCGTTTCGACGACGGCAGGAATCGGAAGCAGGTGGAGCATAGCGTGCGGGAGATGCTCGCGCCACGGATCTACGGTCTGGCGTTGGGATACGAAGATCTCAACGATCAGGAGCAACTGCGCCATATCCGGTATTCGGCGTTCTGGCGGGCCGGGAAGAACTGCCGCAACCACTGGGCCCTATGCCGAGATACGTGTGCACGATAACACATCCCAAGAAAAAAAGCGGACGGAGGCAGTAAACCCTGAGATGGACAAGATTAATCTGCCTCGGCGATAACAATGGCACAGTTCGAAGCATCGAGAATTGGAGTGGGGCGACGCCCGCTCACGCCCAATTTATCACCTTCCTTCAAATTTTTAACTATGACAATGCCAATCCCCTCTCGTATGCTCAGGAAAACGACGTAACCACTCAGCCAGGGCCATTTCCGATAGACTGATCACGCAGCTTTAATTACGACCCGTACGGCAACATGTGGGTTAGCAATGCTACCGGTATCGCTCCGGCAGGCAACACTCCTTCTATGCAGTCGAACGTTAACGCGAACAACAATCAATTGTCCGCCTCGAACTACGATGCTGCGGGCAATCAGCTGATGGCGGATGGGTATCAGATTTCGTATGACGCAGAGAACCGGCAGACATCGGCATCGACTGGCTCCACGGTGGTCGGGACATATTTTTATGACGGAGAAGGCAATCGCATAATCAGGACCACGGCCAATGGAACAACGATTTACGTGTACGACGGGCTGCACCAATTGGCCGCTGAGTACTCAACCGGCGCCACGGCCAGTTCGCCTTGCCAGACATGCTATTTACACCGCGACCATCTCGGCACGGTTCGAGTAATCACGGATTCCAACGAAACTGTTGTGGCTAACCTTAGCTGCAAGGATAAGTCAAACCAACGACCTCAAAGCCTCGCCGATCTCCGGATACTTGAAGCTGAAGCCGGCGCGCTGTGTCGCTTCCGGAACCACGCGCTCGCTCTTTAATACGAAATCTGCCAAGTCGCCCAATGCCAATTTGAGTGCAAATTTCGGCGCCGGGAAAATGGCCGGGCGGTGAAGCGCGGCGCCCATGGCCCGGTTGAACTCTGCGTTGGTGACGGGTCCCGGAGCGCTGCCGTTCAAGGCGCCGTCGAGAGTGGGATTTTCCGCCGCGAAAATGAGTAGCTGAACGAGATCGTGTAGATGAATCCATGGCATCCATTGGCGGCCATTGCCGAACTTTCCCCCAACGCCAAGCCGAAAGGGAGTGAGCATTTGCTTCAGTGCGCCTCCGTCACGGCCGAGAACGGTAGCGATTCGAATCAGCACCACGCGCAGACCGAGTTCGCGCGCGCGCAATGCCTCCCGCTCCCAGTCAACACAGATCTGGGCCAGGAAATCGCTGCCGGGGGCGCTGCTCTCGGTCAGCATTTCGTCGCCCCGGTCGCCGTAGTAGCCGACCGCCGAAGCTGAGACAAGCACGGACGGCTTGTGCCTCAGTTTCGAGATGGCAGTGACAAGCTGCTGCGTGCCCTGGACGCGGCTGTCACGAATGGCGCGCTTCACCTCCGGGTTCCAGCGCTGTGCGATGGGTTCGCCGGCCAGATGAACTATTGCATCAAGGGTTGGCACGCTGTCGAGCGGTGGCAGCTGGCCGGGATCCCAGCGGTGGAAGGCCGCGCGCGAGTCCAGCGTGCTGCTGCGTCTGCGACCGGCATAGTTCACGTCGTTGCCCGCTGACAATAGATTGCCGACAAGCTGTTGCCCAATAAAGCCGGTTGCGCCGGTAATTAGATAGTCCATAACTCAGATTTGCTTGGCCACATCCCGGCCGGTCCGTTCGAGAGCCGCGATCTCTTCAATGTAGGCTCCAGTGTCGGTCTTCCGCTGCATGCCGCCGAGCGACATGTAGCGAAAATTGCCGAAGATGGGGCGCTCCGGCCAGGCACGATCATGTAATCCAAAGCACCAGAGGATATTCGTAAAGGTATTCGGATCGCGTCCATCGAGCGCGTATTTGCCATGCAGATTGACCATCGTATCGACCGCCTCCTGGTACGTCTGTGACCACTCGAGGATCTTCTTGCCCCAATACATGCGATAGTAGCCGTGAATTTTGCCGCGCAGCAGCATCTCCTTTTGCGTGGCATTCCAGAGCTCGTCGTAGGTTTCGGCAGCCTCAAATTGCTGGGGCGTATAGAGCGGATCGCGCTTGTCCGCGGCATGCTTCTGCATATTCTGCTGACACCAGTCCGGCAGATTCTCCAAGCGGTCGGGCTGTTCCACATGACTCGCGTAATTGAATGCCAGCTCGCGCCGGACAATTAACTCCTCCAGGTATTCGTCTGCAATGAGCTTGTGCTGGTTTGAATAATCCCGCACTGCCAGAGCAATTTCAAGCGACGACATCTGCCCGAAATGCAGATAGGGACTCATATGAGAGGTAGCGTGTTCAGATGGCTCATTACGGCCAGCCGCGTACCGCCTTAGATTGTGATCGAGAAAGAACGCGAGTAATTTCTCGGCCTGGAGGCGCCCGCCGCGGAAGGAGAGGGAGGGCTTGACGGTTTGATCTATTGCGGAGGACGCTACCAGAGCTGGAATGTTTTCCTTCGTCACTTCGCAGTGAAAGTCCGGCACTTTGCCTTCGAAGCGGCGGTTGACGCGCAGCTCGTCGGGCTGCTTAAGATATTGCGGCAGCAGCTTGTGAATTCTTGGGCGGATGGTGTATGCGCCATACTGACGTTTCGTGATCAGACTCATGGGCACGACGCAACTTGAGTCGACGACGTAATACGCGACATCCAGTGTTTGCGGAACTCGCGCGTTGAGATCGCGAGGCCGGAAAGCGGGATAGTCGTCTGCTACAACGGCGGCGGCATCTTTGGCTACTTCTTGAAAGACATTCTCCGGATCGCCGGCGTTATGGCGCATGTAAAAGAGGTACCCGATGCCGGCTTTCTTCAAGCGCTTGGCCGTTTCGGGAACCGCTTCCAACATAAAAGTATGCAAGCGGCTGTTCGCATACTGATAAGCGAAAGTGAGGCCTTCATAGAAGAGCACCGGAAGCTTATAGCGATTGGCAATCTCGGCCGCGTAGAGCAGCCCATGATTCGCGTCCACACGCCTGTTTGCGCCCGCCCAGTAGAGGACGTATTTGCGGTCTGGCCGCTCAGGTGCGGAATTCAGCTGGCGAATGCGTTCGGGCTCAACGGACATCGAGCATTAGGATGCAATCCGGCAAGGGCGCGCTAGCTTTTCTCATTCCTTGGCCGCAATGCCCAGCGCCTTCATCTTCCGATAGAGGTTGCTGCGCTCAAGGCCGAGCAGTTCTGAGGCGCGGGTCACGTTGCCACCGGTCTCTTCCAGCTTGCGCAGAATATAGTCGCGCTCCGCCGCCTCTTTCACCTCATGCAGGCTTCCGGCGCCGTCCCCCGATTTACCATTTGGCGCTTTACGGGCACTATCTAGTGGCAGGTGGCGCAAATCTATTCTCAATTGGGGATAGAGGATCACGATACGCTCCATCAGATTGCGCAACTCGCGTACGTTCCCGGGCCATTGATATCTTGTGAGCGCTTCGATTGCTTCTTCGCTGAGTTCCTTAGGCTTGCGGCCATAGTCGAGGGCGTACTTGCGAAGGAAATGCGCTGCCAGCAGGGGAACATCTTCGGCGCGCTCGCGTAACGGCGGCACGGTGAAAGGGATGACGTTCAAGCGGTAGAAGAGATCTTCACGGAAGTTGCCCCGTTCAATCTCTTTCTCCAGGTTCTTGTTGGTGGCCGCCACCACGCGAAAGTCGACCTGAATGGACTGTGGCGCGCCAACGGGCTCGAACCGGTGCTCGTCCAGCGCGCGAAGTACCTTCGCCTGTGTGCGCAGGCTCATGTCGCCCACTTCATCCAGAAAGAATGTGCCGCCATGAGCGGCCTGCATCTTGCCGACCTTGTGATCGGCCGTGCCGTCGGAGTTGGTGCGCCGGTGGCCGAACAGTTCGCTCTCGATGAGATCTTCCGGAAGCGCCGCGCAGTTCACCTCTACAAAGGGCCCGGTGGCGCGTAGGCTGGAGCGGTGAATGGCATTGGCTACAAGTTCCTTACCCGTGCCGCTTTCGCCGTAAATCAACACGCGCCCGTTGGTTCCCGCCATCAATTTCAGCTGCTGGCGAAGAGCCTTCATAGGCACGCTGTTGCCGATGATCTCCGGTGATCCGGTGTCGTCGCGCAGGCGCTGCAGCTCCAGATCCATGCGCCGCTGGGTGACGGCATTCTTGAGGACTACGCTGACCTTGTCGATGGTCAGAGGCTTCTCGACAAAATCGAAGGCGCCCAATTTGGTTGCCTTGACAGCGGTTTCGATGTTGCCGTGACCTGAAATGATGATGACAGCGGGCCGCGATCCGGGCGGCAGCTCCTGAATGTGGGCCAGCGTCGTCAAGCCGTCCATGCCAGTCATCCATATGTCCAGCAGCACCGCTTCATAGGCTTCGCGCGCGAGTTCCTCGAGACAAGCTTCCCCGCTCTCGACAGTGGTGCACTGATAGCCATCGTCCGAGAGAACTCCTCGAAGCGATTGCCGAATGGCGGCTTCGTCATCGACAACCAGCACTTTGGGTCCACGCAAGGGCATCAGGGTCGGCTACACCTTCAGCGTAGCTGGCTGCGCGTCTTCGGATTCCGCCCAAACCGAATCACCCTGCGAGAAGGCATTCAGCTCAACAACGAATCGCGCTCCCGTGGGGTGATTGTCTTCCACCCGGACCCTGCCGTGATGCTCTCTGACGATATGGCTGACGATAGCCAGACCTAGCCCGGTGCCGCGCGACTTCGTCGAGAAATACGGAAGAAACAACTTTTCCTTGTCAGCCGCCGAGACACCCGTACCCGTGTCGCTGACGGCGAACTCCACCGTGTCGGGGCCGGCCTGACACGTGGTGACGAGAATTTTACGGACCGGAGCTTCGCTCATCGCCTCCGCTGCGTTATCGATCAGGTTGACGATCACGCCTTTGATCTGCTCTTTGTCAGCCATGACGAGCGGCAGTTTACGCTCCAGATTGACGGCGAGATCGACGCCGTCCAGCCTTCCCGCAAAGACTGCTTTCGCGCTCTCGACAATCTCGTTCAGATCGGCGGGCGCGGGTTGAGCGGTCGGGAAACGCGAGAACTGCGCGAATTCGTTTACCAGCGTTTTCACCGTCTGGACTTCCTGCTGAATAGTCTGCGTGCACTCTTGCAGGATGGCCCGAACCTCGGGCTCCAGCTGGACTCGAAGCAGCTGACGGGCAAGGCGGTCCGCTGACAGTGAGATGGGCGTCAAAGGATTCTTGATCTCATGCGCGATGCGTCGCGCCACTTCCTGCCACGCCGCGGCTTTCTGCGCACGCAGAAGATCGCTTGTATCCTCAAGCACCATTACGAATCCGCGCTGCTCGTCAAGCGCGGCCACGGTGATCGCCAAGTGAAGCACGGAGTTACGGCTCTGTATGTCGAGTTGACAGGCCGCTGTGCCCGTGCGTCGCGCCCGCTTCAACACGTATCGCACTTGGGCCAGATCGTCTCCTGAGAACAGATCGGTAAGTTTGGTTGCCGCTGATGCAATGGGCTGTGAAAATATGCCGCTCAACGCACGGTTGACTCGCTCTATGCGTTCATCGGCCGAAAGCGAGATGACACCTGTTGGAATGCTTTCGAGAATGGCCTCCGTGAAGCGACGCCTCGATTCCAACTCACGCGCATTTCCGTCCAGCTCGTTCGTCATTTCATTGAAGGCGCGGACCAGCGCGGCTAATTCGTCGAGCGCCGGAACACGTACCCGGTAGGAGAGATTGCCACGGCGCACTTCTTCCGCCGCGCCAAGCAAGGCCGCTATGGGCACGCTGATCTGCCGCGCGAGCAATTGAGCGGACCATGAGGCAAAGAACAGGACAAACAGCGTGATGAGACAAATCAGGCGGAAGTACGTGTCCTTGTAAAAACTTTTGCGGCCGGCCTGTTCCCTCACAAATTGGTGGATGCTGTCTTCCTTACCCGATCGGACGATGCTCATCTGCGCAACCGCTGCGAGTTGGCCTAGAGCTTGGGTTCCGTCAATCAGGTCGGCGCGTGCGCGGAGCAGCGGCGCCTTTGCCTTCCCGAAGCTCTGGTAAAGCAGCATCGGGGCGCTGCCCGGGCGCGCTAGTATCAGCTGATGGATTCCGTGGCTCTGGGCCAGCTCGCGAAAGAATGCCGCGTCGATCCGGCCACTGCGGGCTGCCTCATGCGTCTGTGGCAGTAAGCTGATCCAATCCGCCTGGGCCTGGATGCGTTGCTGGGCTTCCTTTTTATAGGAGGCATCCAGCTCCTGCAAATCGACCTCTACCGGGTGGCTGAACCAGGTGTCCAAGTGCCGGTTTAGGACGAACCCGCTGAAAAGTGCGAAGAACAAGGCGGGCGCAAGCGTGAGCACCAGGGCGCCGGCCAAGAGTTTGGAGCGGATGCGCGACCCTTCGCGGTTGCGCTGGCGATCGATGTAAACCTTTACAACGGCTCGGAAGAGCAGGAAGGCGAGGAGGATAGTAAGGAGGAAGATAAGGGTGGAGACCGCCCACAGGACTACGGTCTCGCCGAGGCTGGGGGGCGAGTAGGTAATGCGAAAAGAGCCCTGCCAGATCAGCAGAGCAAGCAGAATGACAAAGCTCAGCGCGGCGGCAGCAGAGGCAAGACGACGTCGCACAACTGCCATTTTATCCCAAATGGGAGGCTCACCTTCTTATGGCGTCAACTAAGTAACAGCCAGGTAACGTGCAGCCATATTAAATCTTGGCTGCGGCTTGGCTGTCGGGCTACTAAGCTTCCTTTTCTTTGCCGTGGCGGCTCTGAGTACGAAACTCGTACTGCTGGATTTGCAGGGCTAGCTGGCCCTTCAGATGGCGAGTGATGCGCCCGCGCGCCACCAGGTTCAGCAGGCACTTTTCGTTGAGCTGAGCTGGCCAGCTGATGGAAACCTCAAGCCGGGTACCGACGGGAAGGTCGTGATCTGACGTAAAAAGTACGCCAGAACTGCTGATGTTCAGGGTCTTACCGTTGCCGGCGAGGATTTCGGACCGCTGGTTGAGGGTTTTGTAGCGGAGTTCCCGCTCAATGGGAAAACGGCTGGATCTCCGTTTTTCTGTCGTATTCACGTCCGGAGTCTCAAGACGCCTCCCTAAAATTAAGGTATGTTCGGACACCTGTCAAAAACTCCGATCTATAAGCTTACAATGACCGTTCATGTACTTAATCGACAGAATTCGACCGTTTGTCGCGTGTATTCTCGAGCCATTCGAGCCGTTCTCGCAATTTTTGTTCAAAGCCCCGGTCGGTGGGACGGTAGAATCGTAGATCGGCCAAAGAGTCCGGCAAACATTGCATATCGGTCACTGCCGCGACTTCTTTATGAGCATGTTTGTACCCCTTTGCATAGCCCATCTCCTTCATGAGCCGGGTCGGAGCGTTTCTGAGATGCAGCGGGACCGGCGGCGCCACCGTGCTCTCGATCGTTGCGTTTACCTGGTTCAGCGCCTGGTAGGCGGCGTCGGACTTGGGCGCCAGCGCCAGATAGATCGTCAACTGCGCCAATGCCTGATCGCCCTCGGGAATGCCTAGAAAATGAACGGTTTGCATGCAGGCGATAGCTTGCTCCACTGCTCTGGGCTCAGCTAAACCTACGTCTTCTATCGCCATTCGGATGAGCCGTCTTACCAAATAGAGCCGGTCTTCCCCGGCGGCCATCATGCGCGCCAGCCAGTACAAGGCCGCATCGGCATCGCTTGAGCGTACCGACTTGTGGAGGGCCGAAATCAGGTTGTAGTGCTCTTCGCCTGATTTGTCGTATAGCAAAACCTTGCGCTGGAGGGCGTCCGCTACGGCTTGCCGGTCGATTGTGCCGTTTTCGGCGAGTGCGGCAGCTATCTCCAACGTGTTTAACGCCGCGCGGGCGTCGCCGTTCGCCCCGACAGCAATCTCCTGCAGCAGTTCGTCCCCAACTGTCAGGCCTAGATGGCCTAAACCGCGGTAGGGCATGATAAGGGCTCGCTTCAGGAGTATCACTACCTCCGGCGGCTCCAGCGCGCGCAACGAGTACACTCTGGTACGCGAGAGGAGTGCGGAAACTACCTCAAACGAAGGATTCTCCGTGGTCGCGCCGATCAGCGTTACGTCGCCACGTTCCACATACGGCAGAAAGGCGTCCTGCTGGGCTTTGTTGAAGCGGTGAATCTCATCTATAAAGAGGACCGTTTTGCGGCCCATGCGGCGGGTTTTCTCAGCATCCGCCATCACGGCTTTGATCTCTTTAATACCGCTTAGGACGGCACTGAACGAAATGAAATCGGAGCGGCTCTTTTGCGCAATCAGGGCTGCCAGCGTGGTTTTCCCCGATCCCGGCGGGCCCCACAGAATCAGGGAACTTAGGCGCCCGCTTTCCACCTGAGCTCGCAGCGGCTTACCGGGCCCCAGAATGTGCTCTTGACCCACGTACTCATCCAGCGTTTGTGGACGCATCCGATCAGCCAGCGGGCGATCACCTGCGCCAGTCCCATCGCTGGCGCCGTCATTCAGCGGTGGGGGCGACGCGTCAAACAGGCTCATGTTGCGCTCCTCTGCCGAAGTGCTTCATACAAGGCGATCGAACAGGCGACCGCGGCGTTCAGAGATTCTACTTTCGTGGTGGGAATCGAGAGTGCTTTCGCCTGGCCCAGCAATTCGGGGGAAACGCCACTGCCTTCGCTGCCCACGAGCAAAGCACAAGCACCGCACAACTCCGCGCGTGCGATGGGCGTCATGGCCTGAGCTGCCAAGGCGTAAAGCCTCAAATCGCTCGATCGAACATTCCCGATTAAATCGCTGCCGCTCACATCTTCAAGAAACGGAGTTCGAAACAGCGATCCAGCCGCGGCACGCAACACCTTGCCGTTTGCCACGCGGGCACAGCCCCGCAGAAACACCAGGCCAGTCGCGCCGAAAGCTTCTGCCGACCGCGCGATGGCTCCGGCGTTGCCGGGATCTTGAATCCTATCGAGAACGACTAGCAGTGCGGATTGCCTCCGCAAGTCACGCGACGGCAAATCAGGCAATTGCAAATCACGCCACGACCAATTGCGGGGACGCAGAAGGGCGAGTACGTTCTGGGGCGTGTCGGTCGACGCCGCCGAGGCCAGAGCGCGCTCTGAGACCTCGATAATCTCAGCGTCCGTCCTGTCCAGCAGTTCCCGAAAGCGCTCCCGCGCGCCAGGCGTGACGAAAACCTGCTCGATCGTCCAGTGTCCGTGGGTGGCCTCCTCCAGCAGGTGTGGTCCCTCTGCGACAATCAGCCCATCTTCGGTGGGACGTCCGGCGGCCGCGGCGCGCCGGATTCTTTGTAACAGCGGATTTCGGGTGCTGGTAAGCTCCATCGGAATGGACAATCGCGCACAAAGGGCCCTTTGCGCTTCAAAATTAACATGCGATTCAGCGCTCTGGGCGTAGACTAGAATTTCAAAACATATAGAATGCGGGCCTTCAAACCAGCCGCATGAAGCGCACTATTGCCGGTTTATCAATCCTGCTCTCGATCCTGCTTCTAGGCTACCTGTTTTACGTGGCGAAGCAAATTGAGCGGCAATCGAATGCTGACGAAGCGCACCCGGCCGACGTCATCATCGTGCTTGGCGCCGCCGAATATCGAGGCAAACCGTCTCCTGTTCTCCAGGGCCGCCTGAACCATGCGCTGGTGTTGTACCTGAAGAGACTTGCGCCTTACCTGTTAACAACCGGCGGGGCGGGGGGCGATCCCACCTTTACGGAGGGTGAAGTCGGCCGCGCTTATCTGGTGGAACACGGCGTTCCCTCCGAAGCCATTCTCGTGGAACCGGAGGGAGCAACCACCGCGCAAAGCCTGGATGCGTCAGTTGAGATCATGCGCCGCATGAACCTGCATTCCTGTATTGTCGTGAGCGACGGGTACCACATTTACCGGGTGAAGCGCTTGCTTGAAGCACAGGGCATCAAAGTCTACGGTTCCCCAAGACCGCCTGCCGGTTCACTTACCCGGATGGAACTCCGCTGGCTCTACTTCCGCCAATCCATGGGCTTCTTACTTTGGCAAATGGGAATCAACATCTAGCCCGGCAGCCAAGCGGTGCTTGGTCAACACAGACGAGAAATCGCCAAGACTCCACGTAGGCCTTGCCGGGCTGTTACTTAGGAGATCAGACTTGTAGCGAAGCGATGTCGACTGTGGACTGATGACCTTCAATTACCACAATTCCGCTCTCCGTTACGTAATACTTCTTTCGATCCTCTTCCAGGTTGTAGCCGATCTGAGTGCCTTCCGGAACCTTGACGTTCTTATCGAGAATGGCCCGGCGCACTTTGGCGTGCCGCCCAATGTCGCAGTTGTCAAAGATGACACTGCTTTCGACATAGGCGCCGGTGTGAACGCGCACGCTGCGCCCCAGGACCGAGCACTTCACCATGCCGCCCGAAACAATAGAGCTTCCGGCGATGATGGAATCCACAGCCATTCCGCGCCGGCCTTCCTGGTCAAAAACGAACTTAGCGGGTGCATCGAAATAGCCGGCCGTGCGTAGCGGCCATTGCCGGTTGTATAAGTTCAGCTCAGGCGAAACAGCGCGCAGATCCATGCTGGCTTCGTAATAGGCATCCAAGGTCCCCACGTCCCGCCAATATTGCGGCGGGCCGATTGGATCTCCTGGAATGACGTTGGTCTGGAAGTCATAGGCGTACATGTCGGCGCGCCCTATGAGCGATGGCAGTATGTCTTTGCCGAAGTCGTGCGAACTTGTCTGGCTCTGGCTGTCTTTATAAAGCTCTTCGAGCAGCAGATCGGTTGAGAAAACGTAGTTACCCATGGAGGCGAAGACGCGCGTGGGGTCGCCGGGCATGGTGGGCGCGTCAGCTTTCTTCTCATGAAAGCCGACGATGGCGCCGTCGTCTCGTGTCTCAATCACGCCGAACTCGGAAGCGAGATCCCTGCCGACCGGAATCGCCGCGACGGTGACACCGGCGTGCTTCTCCACGTGATGCTCAATCATCTGGCGGATATTCATGCGATAGATATGGTCGGCGCCGAAGATGACCACCACATGAGGATTCGCCTGCTCAATAAGGTTAATGTTTTGTGAAATGGCATCCGCGGTGCCGCGGTACCAATCCTCTTGTGCGGACCGCATCTGCGCCGGTACCGGAATAATGAAGTTGTTCTTCAGCAGGCCACTCACTTCCCAGCCTTCACGGAGATGCTGTAAAAGCGATTGGCTCTTAAATTGGACCAGGACGTATATGGAATAAATGCCCGAGTTGACGAGATTGCTGAGAACAAAATCGACGATCCGATAGCGGCCGCCGAAAGGGACTGCAGGCTTGGCCCGCTCCTTCGTCAAGGGATGAAGACGCGTTCCCTTTCCTCCGGCAAGCACAAATGCAAGAACACGAAGCTGCATTCTGACGACCTCCGCGGTCTAGCATATCCAAACCGCTAGATTTCGCAAACTAGATTTCACAAAGTTGCTGCACTGTAACCAACGTGCACTGGGCTGCCCGGCTAGTTCCGCGGCCAGTCGAGCGCGAGCTGAACAAAGGTGCGAACGGCCACCCCACTCGGCCCTTTCGACAGCCAAGGTTTGGCATCGTCGAGCCACGCCGTTGCAGCGATATCAAGGTGCACCCAAGGCGTCGGGTCGGCGAACTCCCGCAAAAACCATGCCGCTGTGATGGAGCCCCCGTGCCGCCCGCCAATGTTCGGCAAATCCGCAAACGCGGACTTCAGATAGTCTTTGTATTCTTCGTCCATGGGCATCTGCCAGGCCTTTTCTCCGGCGAGTCTCGATGCCGCCAGGAAGCGGTCGAAAAACTGCGGGTCGTTCGTAAACGCACCGATGTTGTGATGCCCCAGCGCGATGCCGATAGCGCCCGTCAAGGTCGCCGCGTCCACAATGTGAGTAGCCTGACTGCGACGGGCATACGTGATGGCATCGGCCAGAATCAGCCGCCCTTCCGCGTCCGTATTCAGCACTTCGATTGTCTTACCCGCCAGTGAAGTCACTATGTCGCCTGGCCGCTGCGCATTGCCGTTCAGCATGTTTTCCACGGTGGGAATATAGCCGGTCACGGGAATCGCGGGCTTCAGCTGTGCAATGGCCTGCATGGCGCCGATCACGGCCGCCGCTCCGGCCATATCGTACTTCATCTTCTCCATGCCATCGGCGGGCTTGATGGAAACTCCGCCGGTGTCAAACGTCACTCCCTTCCCGACCAGCGCGAGATGATCCTGGCCCACTGGAATGGAGGGCCGGTACTTGATGGCGATCAGGAAGGCAGGGTTGCTGCTTCCCTGGGCGACACCCAGCAATGCGCCCATTCCCAGCGCCTTCATCGCGTTCTCATCGAGAACATCGCATTCGAGTCCGGCTTCCACCGCCATCTCCCGCGCCGCTTGAGCCAGCGTCTCGGGTAACAACTTGTTGGGCGGCTCATTCACAAGGTCGCGCGTAAGGTTCTGCGCTTCCGCGATAGTGCGCCCGCGCTCCACCAGCGCTTTGATCGCCTGCGCTTCGCCGCTCTTTACCAGCAATACGAACTCTTCCACCTGCTTTTCGTTCTTCTTGGGATCGGACTTGTATTTGTCCGCCTCCCAGGCGCCCAGCAGCGCGCCTTCTATCACGGCCTCGGCGTGTTCCGCGGCATCCAGGCCTTCAAGCAGCAGCGCCATCGTCCGGACGCCCTTGCTCTTCAACCCGCGGACCAGAGCGCCGGCAATTCTGCGGGTTTCCGCCGTCGAAAGCTTCTCCCGTTTGCCTCCGCCGATGACCACCAGGCGCTTGGCAGCCGTGCCCTGCGGACGGTGCAGAGTGGCCAGGTCATACAGCCTTCCCGTAAATTCGCCGCTGGCGCGTAGCTCCGCCATCCACCCGGCCTGCCCCGCTATGCCCGGGTCGGCATTTTCTTGTGGTTCAGCCGCCTCGGCCGGCGTTGTCCCTTCTTTCGCCTCTTCCCGTTCAAAGGCGATGACAGCCAGCGCGTCTACCGATAATTTCTCGACGGCTGAAGTTTCAAGTCTGATCTGCATTGCTGATTGCATTTACTCGCAAACTAACACTACTCCCGGGCACGTCTCGCCATAGCAGCCTTTGCTTCGGCTTGCATTTCTTTGGCTTTCGTCGCCTCGCGCTTATCGTGAAATTTTTTGCCCTTCGCCACCGCAATCTCTACCTTGATATGGCCGCCCTTGAGATAAAGCTTGGTGGGAACCAGCGTAAGCCCGCGCTCGCGCGTTTCCGCCCGGAGCTTGTCTATCTCATTGCGATGCAACAGAAGTTTGCGCTTACGCACCGGCAAGTGGTTCATGATGTTGCCATGCGAGTACTCGCTGATGTGGGCATTCATCAGCCAGGCTTCGTTGTCGCTGACTTCCGCGTAGCTCTCTTTCAACTGAATCTTGCCGATTTTGGCCGACTTGACCTCGGTTCCTGTTAACACAATACCGGCTTCGTACCTGTCGAAAAGGTGAAAGTCGTGCCCGGCGGAGCGATTGTCGCTCAAGATTTTTACGTCAGTTTGCTGGGCCACCTGAATGCGCCGCCGTTCTAAAACTTTCTGTGTCGCCCGAAAACTCCACGGCACGTCACCTGCAAACGTCTTCCCTTCATGCGAGAGAAGAATGTGCTGCCCGTGCGACAGTGTTTCTTGGACTGCTCGTGCCGAAACGAAACGCCATGATTACTCAAGCAATGATTACTCAGGCCAGCATTATTCAAGGGACAACCGCGTTCACGGGGTCCCGTCCTGGGCCAAACGGCGCTGCCCGGAAGTCTGCGGTCGGCCTGGCTGAGGGGTCGCGAGCATCCGTAGTCTAACATGAGCTGGGTACCCCTTAAAGTGAAGGTTTCGAATAGATTACAGAGCTCGATCGCGCTCCTGTGCGCCGCTGTGTTGCTTGTACCGCCTCTTGAGGGTCGCACCAAACAGGGCGATAAGTTCTTGAAACTGGGCGAAAAGGCCGAGGCCCGACAGGATTACGACGGCGCGCTCAACTACTACGATCAGGCACTGGAGACGGACTCTCAGGAGCCGTCCTACATGGTCCCCGATCAGCGCCTGCGCACTAAAGTAGGCCAAATCCATATTGCTCAAGGACGCAGCTTCCAACAGCAGCAAAAGCTGGACGAAGCGTTGCTGCAGTTCCAAAAAGCCTTTGTGGCGGATCCTTCCTCGCAACTCGCGCTGCAAGAACTTCGGCAGACCACCGAGATGATCAAGGAGCGCTCGCAAGTAGCGGCGGGGGTTCCCGTGATGACCCCCGCCGAACGAGCCCGTGAGCAAATCGAACGGCGAATCAATTCGCTCGAGGGTCCTCCCACCTTACGGCCCATCAACAGCCAGATCAGCAGCATCAAGATGAACAATCAACCGGCGCGCGTGCTGTATGAGACCGTCGCGAAGCTTGCCGGGATCAACGTCCTGATGGATCCGCAGGGAATTGAGAGTGTTCAGGGCAAGAACTTTAACCTCGATCTGAACAACGTCACGCTCGAAGAAGCGCTGAATTACGTCGCGCTCGAAACTCACACGTTTTGGAAGCCGATCAGCCGCAACGCCATCTTCATTAGCCAGGAAACCGACCAGAAGCGCCTGGAATATCAGGATGAGGTAGTCAAGGTCTTTTACATCCAGAATGCCAGTACGACGACTGAATTCACTGAAATCTTCAACGGCGTTCGGACAGTAGCTAAGCTCACCACCGGCATATTTTCGATACCCAGTCAGAATGCTATTGTCGCTCGCGGTACTCCCGACACCATCGCCCTGTTCGAGAAGCTTGTGCATGAACTGGACAGGCCGAAGGCGGAGGTAGTCATCGACGTCATAGTCATGCAGGTCAACAAAACTACGGCGAGTACAATCGGCGCGTCTGTGTTTGGTCAGGGGGGGCTGGCGTCGGGGGTCAATTTCACCCCACGCAATCCAAGTACGACCGGTACCACCGCCACCGGCAACACAGCGACGGGCGCCGCGGGCACGACGACGAACGGTACCACAGGAGCCGCTACCGGTACTGGGACCACCACTGGGCAGGCATTCACTCTTGCCAGAGCTGGGCACCTTTCAAGTGGTGACTTCACTACCACCTTGCCCAGCGCGGTAGTGAACGCGCTGATGACTGACAGCAGAAGCCGCGTTCTGCAGCGCCCTCAGGTAAGGGCCACCGACGGCGGTAAAGCGTCCCTGAAGATTGGACAGAAGATTCCCTATGTCTCCGGCTCTCTTAACTCGGCCGTTGCCACGCCCGGCTCCATCCCGTACGCCACTACCCAATTTCAGCAGATAGACGTCGGCACCCAAATCGATCTTCAGCCGCATGTGAACGGCAGCGACGAAATCAGCATGCATATCAAAGTTGAGGTGTCCAATGTACCTAATTCCGTCTTGATCGCCGGTGTGTCAGAGCCTATAATTTCGCAGCAGGTGGACGAAGCCGATATCCGCATGAAGGATGGTGAGGTAAGCATTCTGGGTGGATTGTCCGACAAAGAAAATAACTTGGCCTCGTCAGGGTTCCCGGGTCTCACCAACATCCCCTTACTTGGATACATCTTCGGACAAAGAGTTCGCGGTCACACCGATAACGAAATCCTGATTGCGATGATTCCACATATCATCCGCTCGCCCGACCTCAGCAACATGGGTCAGGAGGGTATCCTCGCGGGAACTGAGCGGGTGGTCAGAGTAGAGCGTAAGTCTGAGGCGCCATCAGGTCCTATGACGAATCCTGCTTCAGGCGCGCCACCGATGGCTGCTCCCGTCACGGCGCCGGGGCCGATTTCCGGGGTGCCTTATCCGCAGCCGCAAACTGCTCAGCCAGTAGCTCCGCCCGCTACAAGTACGCCCGCTACATACCCAAGGATTTCGCAACCGGGAATTGCGCAGCCGGGAATTTCACAACCGGGGCCCGCGCCGGCCATTACCCCTTATCCGCAGCCTTCCGGCTCGCCGCCTTCATCGCGGCCGCCGTCTCAGGTCAACCCGCCACCACGGTGAAGCCATTAGTATGAATTCCGGGCAAATGTTACTGGTTAGCCAACATTCCGCTGTGCGGAGACGTCGCCGAACGCAAGCGGGACTCACTCTGATAGAGCTCATCGTTGCGTTCACCATCTTGCTGATTCTCACCAGCATGGCGGTACCGACAGCGCGGTTCCAGGTTCGACGCCAGCGTGAAAAAGAGCTTCGGCAGGACTTGCACGACATGCGCGCGGCGATCGACAAATACAAGGACTTATGCGATCTCGGCAAGCTCCAATCGACTAACGCTGACGCTTACTGCTATCCGCTTACTCTGGAATCTCTTGTGAACGGGGTGCCCCTGACTAATACGCTCAGCGGCAATGGCCAAAGCGGAAAGATGCGCTTTCTTCGCCGTCTTCCGAAAGACCCCATGACGGGCGATACCGATTGGGGCAAGCGCAGCATGCAGGACGACCCCGACGCTAGCTCCTGGGGTAGCCAGAACGTGTTTGACGTTTACACGAAAACTTCGGACAAGACAAGCGACGGAACGCCTTACACGGAATGGTGAACGCGACTGTAGCAGGAAGAATGGGCAAGCTCAAGCGATCCCTTCGCGGCTTCACGCTTATAGAACTTATGGTGGTGATGGCCATCATCTCTATCTTGCTGGCCATTGCGCTGCCCATTTATCAAAAATCCATTGTGCGCGCCAAAGAGAGTGTGCTCCGCAATAACCTGTTCACCCTGCACACCATGATCGACGAATACACTATTGATAAGCAGAAGGCGCCGGAGACCCTCGATGTGCTTGTCTCCGAGGGTTACCTGCGGCAGGTTCCCCAGGATCCGATGACCAACTCCAACCAGACTTGGCACATCATCATGGAAGACACCCCCGTTGGAGGCAGTACCAACGCCCCAGGCATCTTCGACGTAAAGAGCGGTTCAGATAAAACGGCTCTGGACGGCACTCCCTATGCGGAGTGGTGAGCAAGCCATCAGCTTGCTAAACTGAGTTCGCAGCCCCTCAATCCCCGATCGTCTAACGGTAGGACAGCGGCCTTTGGAGCCGTTAATCGTGGTTCGAATCCATGTCGGGGAGCCAGAACTTTGAATAATAACTTACAGCTTGTATGTTTGTTTTGTGGCAGATCGGTCGTACGTAGATCTTAAAGATCGAGCTTAGCTTCGGGTCGCCACACTTGCTGCTTTGGAACTCGAATGAATGCCTGGGCGACCGAGCCCGTATCCGG